>Ga0082335_1000043_pt2 | contig 269821 bp, 207 predicted proteins | sample Subgrocontami58m_FD_72375 | JGI IMG/M metagenome (GOLD analysis project Ga0082335, IMG submission 72375) | Subsurface groundwater microbial communities from S. Glens Falls, New York, USA - GMW37 contaminated, 5.8 m (SPADES assembly) (version 2) ... | reverse complement strand
ACTATCTTTTTTGATTCCTGGGGTAGTTGGTGAAAAAGGTAAAACGCGTGCGAGGTAAACAGGTCCTGGGTTTTAAGGCGTAAGTTGTCAAAAAAATGTTGGGCAAAAATAAGATACCAGCAGACAAACAAAAACCAAACTACAAATGGATGGTAAAAATCTTTATCTCTAAAAAGTTTCAGCATTTATTTTTAAACGTGATAATCGTCAGCTGGCCCATCAGGCAGATTTAAGCCTTCAGGTATTAGGTGCCATATGCTCCCAGAGTCTTTTTCGTATCTTTGCGAAATTTCACCTATGGTTATAGCCTGCGCTATTCTTCTTGTTCCTAAAGATATCGCATGTCTACCGTCAAAATCGTTTTCGTCGGCAAATGTACGGCTATTACAATCAACTATTAAAACTGTATTTCCAGCAACCTCGTTCCATCTATTACCTATTAACGCGGCGTTGATACCGTAAGAGATACCTTCGCCCGTATGGTCTGATGGGCATACAAATACTTCGGAGTTTACTCCGCGTTCTTTCATTTTGTCCGGGTTCATTAAATCCGACATAGTCAAAACAGCGGCGTAGGCCTGCCTGGGGGTATTTAGCCTTACAAAAATATAAGAAAATTTCGTAACCCAACCATTATCTGCCATTACTTTGGCATAAGCGTTGCCAATATCCTGAGATTCAAGCTTACTTAGTGTGGCGGGGAAAGCATCGTTTCTGGCGACATAAGCCTTTACGGCCAGTTCGAGAACTTTTAAATTGGTTTCGCATACTTTCTGGCGGGCTGTTTCCAAAAATTGACTATAACTTGCTATGCTGAGAGTCGCAAAAACGCCTACAATAATCAAAGCGATGATTATTTCCATTAGTGTAAAACCTCTCTTCATGTGGCCTCCCTTTGCTTTAGCAATTTATCTGGATATTTTCAATACTTTATACTTCAGAATCCCTGCAGGTACAGTAATTTCAACTATTTCTTTCTCTTTGTGGCCCAAAAGGCTTTTACCTACCGGTGAAGTTACGGAAATCTTACCTTGTGAAAAATCAGCCTCCAGCTCAGAAACAAGAGTATATTCAAGCTCTTCTCCTGAAGCCATGTCCTTTAGCTTAACTGTTGCGCCAATAAGCGCTTCGTCCTTGGGCATATCAGTATCGTCAAGGATTTGCGCGGTGCTTAATTTTTGTTCCAGCTCGGCTATTTTTTTCTCATTTAAGCCCTGCGCTTCTTTGGCAGCATCATATTCGGCGTTTTCGCTTATGTCACCGTGCGCGCGAGCCTCTCCTATGGCCCTGGATAATTCCCGGCGCCTGACAGTCTTTAAGCGTTCAAGTTCTTTTCTTAGTTTTTCATGCCCCTGGGGGGTTAAATAGATAGTACTCATAATTATTCCCTATTTTTAAAAAATTGTTACTTTCCGTCGGATAAATAATAGATTATACCATAAACTGTTCATTGTCAAGGGGCGGCTGCTTATTCTCTTTCTTTTTTAAGGTGCGCCAGTGTTTGCTGAAGAAACGATAAATCCTCCTTGTTGGCAAGAACCAGTAAAGCGTCTCCGCTTTCGATAATGGTAGAACCGGACGAGATAACAACAAAAAACACTATATTAAAAATCATGCTTGCCTGTTGAATACCTGCCAGCAAAGGAAACATCGCCAGGATAACGGGGGCAGCCCCTCTAAGGCCAATACGGTGCCAAGGCCGCCGGAAAATATAATAAAAATAAGGGTCACAACACCGATTGTTTTTGCCATTTGAGGATTATTAAAATAAATGCCGCCTATGCCTTAATGGCGGAGAGGCTGGGATTCGAACCCAGGAGGCCCTTTCGGACCCACACGCTTTCCAGGCGTGCGCCTTAAACCACTCAGCCACCTCTCCGTTTATTTTTCGTATTCAATTTTGCTTAGAGTTGCCGTTACTTTCGTAAAAAGCGGCGCCTCTACAATAGCCAAAAGTGGCAGCCTTTTTTCATCTGCGCTGAAATAACCGCTAACCTTTCCCTTTTTTACCTGCTCGCCGCCAATCTCTTTTGCGTAAGGTTGTATAAAAAAACTTTCGAAATTTCCCAGGCCTGATATTTCGATGAACTTTTTATCTTCTATTGCTCCGAAAAGCTCATAATTCTGCTCATTATTGACTACGGAATATTCTATCCGGTCAGGCATTTTTAATTCCAGCACCCTAAAATAATAACAGGCGCTCAAGGTATCCTGGGCTTTTTCTGGTATTTTAAAGGTTTTCTGTGAATTATCAAGCATATTCTTGAAATAAGCCATATGCGCTATTTGATCGAAATCCGTAACAGAATCTTTTTTGTAACGGCCTTCCCTGCGATGGACAATGTGGCGCAGAGTAAACATGTTATTTGTTGCTATGTACGAGGTAAACTCATCGTTAATTTTGTATATTGCAGAACAAAAATCATTGGTTTTGGCAGTAACTTTAACTATATAAGTATCCTGTCCCGCGATTTGTTCGAGTTTTGGCCCCACAGAAGCTATTATGATCCCCGCTGGAAGCCCCAGCCACCTTATCTGGTAGGTGAGTTTCTCTCCAAGCGTAAGTTTGGGTTGAGGTGTTTTCATCTCTATGCTCTCAGAATATATTTTTTCCCCGCTTGCGGTTTTTAATGAATTCTTTGTACTTGCGACATAACCGGTAGAGCAAGCAGTCGCACAAAAAACATTAAATAATATAAATAGTAATACGGCTTTTTTATTTTTCATTTTTTTATATTGTCCTTGAATAAAATTTCGTATAAATAGCCCTTTATTGCCTCTTGCGAAAATCTTTTCTCTGCCTGGCGCCTAGCTTCTTCACCCATAGATTTTCTTAATTGCGGGTTTTTCGCTAATAGATACATGCGTTCGATAAAATTTTTCCTGCCAGACACTAGAAACCCAGTTTTACCATCGTCTATAAAATAAGTAGCTTCCCCAAAATCTGTAGATATTGTCGGTTTTCCACAAGCCATATATTCAAATATCTTTGTAGGGCTTTTTGAAATATTAAATTTTGTTTTCTTAACCAATGCATAAAGCCCTATGTCTATACCTTGCAAAAACTCCGGCATCTTATTAGGATCGATCCAGTCTTTTATGCTTATTGGATAATTTTTATAATATTTTTTTATAATTTTTTTTATCTCATCCAAATATCTATTCCCCTTAGCCGCTATAACAAGGTTTGCTGACATTTCATTATCTTCTTTTATTTTCTCGCAAAGCATCTCAAAGCAATCGAGCAGGAAGATAATATTATCATAATCGAAATCATGAAAAATTGTTCCTGCCCAGCCAAAAATCACTTTTTTATCTTTGGGCGGCTGGCTATTTTTCGGATAAAATTTTTCCGTATTAATATATGTCGGCAAAAGCGATCTTTTCTTGGAATAGATTGCCAGCTCTTTATAGAGATAATGGCTTGAAGCCACCCACGAATTAACATAAAGAGAGTAAAGTTTGAGCATTTGTCTTATTTTTAAGAAGCCATAACCGCGCATTTCGAATATATTATCATCTAAAATATAATCATCTATATCCACAACGATACTACAGCCTTTTACCCAATGTAAAAAAAGGGCTACAAAAAAATCATAGCTTGGCCTCTGGTGATATATTATAACGTTTTTCCTGTTGTAAAGTTTTAAAAAAGCTATAACATTAGCTATCATTTTTTCAATATTGTAAATTTGCCTTTGCTTGTCTGCGGGGCATTTTTTAAATTTAAATATATCATCCCAATAGGCAAAGACTGACGTTGTGATATTGTATTTTTTAAGCTGCAAGCTAAATTCATAGCATCTTATCCTTGTCGGCGCAACCATGCGTCCTTCATATGAAAGAAAAATTACTTGCGGTTTAGGTAAATGAGGGGCTTTTTTGTAAAACAAATATCTTAACAGTTCATAAATCTTATATGGTATAACCAGTGTAATAATCCAAAGGCATAATAAAAGCAGGGAAAAAAATAAATCCAATGGAAACATCAAAGCTATATAAATACGGCGCAAAAGATGATATATCGTAACCAACGATTTGTATCCTAAACAAATCATATTCATAAATAATGGGTATCTGTCCAATCCAATCTTTGAAAGAAAACCTTGGGTTGCTTGACGGTATCGTTTTCTTCTAGCGCTGTGTGCCTGTTTTTGAAAAGCTCTAAATGGCTCGGCCCACTTCAGAACAAGGCTATAGTCTACATTTTTTATAACTCCTTTCTTTGTCTTATATGGCCTATTTACTTCTAGGTCCTCGTAGTTTTCCATATTTATTAACCCTTTGTCAAAAAATTCATTATAGAATGCCGAACCAGGATAGGGAGTTAGGATATTATACCTGACGTTGAAAGGCTTGGTTTTTTCTAAAAATTTATAAGAAAGTACATAATCTTCCTCTGTTTCACCAGGTATGCCGACTAGCATATTTGCGTTCAAATCAAGCTTTGCCTCTTTGCATATCATGGCGGCGCGTATATTCTGCTCCAGCGTACAGCCTTTATTTATTATTTTTAGTATCCTTGGCGAGCCACTTTCAAAACCAAACCATGCGCCTATGCAACCTGCTTCTTTTAAGAGTTCTGCGATTTCTTCATCAAATATGTCGGCCCTTGCATTAACACTTATAGTCGGAAGTCTAATGCCGCCTTTTTTAATGTTTTTTATATAAGCGGTAAATTCCCTAAGCCAAGCTTTATCCCACGTAAAGGTATCATCATAAAAAGCTATTGTTCTAATTGAAAAATTATTTTTAAGGTATAACATCTCATCTATTATGTTTTTGGGGCTCCTGCGCCGTATTCTTTTTGAACCATACATAATAAGTTGATTCGGCCAGCAATACTTACATCTACCCGGGCAGCCCCTTGTTCCTATAATACCTGCCATCCTTCCGTTTATGTCAAAGGCATTTTTATAGGACGGTAGGTACGCCGTTGCAGGGAATGGAAGTTCGTCTAGATTTTCAACGTAATTAATTGTTTTATAAATGCGTGGCAGCTCTTTTCCGTTTTCTATAATATCAAGCACCTCGAAAAAACTTTTTTCTGCTTCACCTATAATAATACAATCGAAATATCCTGTTGATATAAAATCATCCGGTGCAACGCTGGCATGAATTCCACCTGCCAGTGTAATCAGCCCCATCTCTTTTGCTATCTTGCCAGCCATAACTCCATAATCCCGGCTTGGTGACAAACAGCTCACGCCTACAATATCATATCGGCCATCTAACAATTTCTGTTTATACTCATCTGGGCCTGAAAGCATGCGAAAATCAATTACATCTGCTTCATGCTTTTTGTCTTTGTGCAATAAGGCCTTAAGATACATAATACCATGAGGAATAGTAAAACAGTCGTCGTCTTCACGCCCTAATTTATTATAAGAATTCCACCCTATCCTGGCTATGTTTGCATAAACAAATGCTATTTTCATAAATACTTTTTAAATTTTGGTTTTGTCTTTACTGCTGCCTTACCCAGAGCTTTGTACAAGCCGTTTGTTTTCCAACAAGCAAAAAATTTCTTTGCACTGCCGCACAAATTTTTTCTTTTTTCATCGTAATCAAGCCATCTTTTATAGGCATAATTTTTTGCCTTCTCCAAATCAATATAAGAAATATTATCGGGGTAAAAGACACAAGAATGCTGTCCATCGTATAAAGACCAGTTTTTAGTAGAAATTTTTCCATCTTTGTCCAAATCTTTAAATAGTTTAGTCCCGGGAAACGGCGTAACTATAGAAAATTGGATAGAATCTGCTTTTAAGTTTAAAGAATAATCTATTGTTTCTGCAACCGTTTGCTCTGTTTCCCCCGGCAGGCCGAAACAAAAAGTTAAATGCACCTTTATCCCTAACAATTTTGTATGCTTAATTATATGTTCTGCTCTCTTTAGGTCAAGGCTTTTGCCGCAGCCGTCAAGAAGCTCCTGCGAACCGCTTTCTACCCCATATTTTATAGAGTATAGGCCCGCTTTCTTCATTGCGCCTAGTATTTGCTCATCCATCAAATCCGCTTTCGCCATAATCGCCCATGGGATATTATTTAAATTCCTTTTTATAATTTCGTTGCAAAACTCTAGCATTCTTTTTTTACCTACATTAAAAGTATCATCATCAAAATAGACAGACTTAAATTTCTTTTTTATGACAAGATATTCCATCTCATCAACTACATCTTTTATATGCCTTGTTCGGTAATGGTTACCCTGATAGAAAACCTGCGGCCATAAGCAAAAATTACATCCAAAAGGGCACCCGCGAGAAGCCAACATCTGAACGCTCGGGGTAGGCATGCCGCAGGGGGCGTCTAAATATTTATGCATGGGCAAACTGTCCCTGTGGGGCCACGGGAGAATATTTATATCAAACGGCTCTCTTTTTGCATTTTTAATAATTGCGCCATTGTTTCTGTAAATTAAACCTGCTACGCCTGATAAGCCTTTAGCGCCTTGCAGGCTTTCCATAAGCTCTAAAAGGGTATATTCATATTCGCCGCATAAGACAAAATCAATATACGGATTTTGTTTTAAAAACTCCTCATGATAAATTTCAAAATTAGGCCCACAAAGAATAATCGGAATTTCTATGGAGGATATCTTCTTTAAAATAGAGAGGTCTTCATAAAAAGACGGAACGGAGGTCTCACAGACCAAATAATCACAATCAATCTTTGTAACTCTATTTAAAAAATCATTCTCTGGTATCTGCTCGGCAATGGCATCTATTAAAATAGTTTCTATACCATGTGCTTGTAGTAAAGAGGCGGCATATGAAAGAAAAAATGGAAATGGGAGATAGCCGCCTTCGTTTTCATCTTTTATGTGCGGCCAACGGGAACCTGCACGCACTCCCCACCTGCCCTGCCTTTGCCATGGAAGATTTGCCAGAAGTACCTTCATCAATAGCCTCACCTCGTAAATATCTTTAGCTTATAATCACCCATTAGGCTAAAAATTTCCTTATCAGATATCTTTCTAACTGCCTGCACTGCACTTCTTTTCTTAAGCGTCCCGGGGACGTTCATAATATTCCATATCCAGGCCAATAAAAATGCCACAAAACATTTAACCCGCATATTTTTAGCGCTATTAAAAGTATTGATGGTTTTGTATGCCCTAATTTTTAAAAATCCCGGGAATATTTTTATTAATGTTTTTATTTGGTAATTCTTAAGTAATGTTGTAATTCTATTTCGTTCTGTTAAATATCGCACAAAAAAAGTGCCTCTTATCATAACAGCACCAAATTTATGGTAAGCAACGGACTCGGGTACATATACGGCCCTATAGCCCACCAAATTTATCTTCCAGCCACAATCTAAGTCTTCATAAAGATAGAAATAATCTTTATCGAAGCACCCGACCTTTTTTACAACTTCTTTTCTGGCCAACATCGCTGCAGAGCAGCCGTAAAAAACATTTCTTTTACTGTCATACTGGTGTTCATCCGGCTCAAAAATACCACGCCCCCACGCATCACCGTATATATTAACGACTCCGCCGGTGCTGTTTATCCGTTTTTTATCGTCAAGAAAAAGAACTTTGCTGCAGCATACTCCTATCTTATCGCTACTATTTATGGTTTTTACTAACGGCGCCAGCCACGTTTTTTCAACTTCCACATCGTTGTCCAGGTACGCTATTAAGCTACCCTTGGCAAGCCTTAAGCCTATATTTTTTGATTCTGCCGGGCCTTTTGTGGTTTTATTTTGGATTATTTTCACGAATGGAAATTTTTGTCTTACCATGTCGGCTGAGCCGTCCATTGAGGAATCATCCACTACTATGATTTCCATGTTTTCTTTGGGATAATAAACAGCTTCTATGGATAAAATACAACTGTTAAGAAGGTGCTCGTTGTTAAAATTAGTTATTATAATGGAAACAAACGGTAAATTAGCCTCGGTCATTTTTTAGTATTTTTTTAACTCCAAAATAAGCAGAAAGCGGAAAATTAAGAATATCCATACTGATAAATTCAAGCCTGCCATTAATAATATCTTTTGCCAATACTTTTACAAGATTAACCAGATAAAATATAAAAAATGGTGTATGCCTGGGTGCACAGGTATAATCGTGCAGTTTCCAGCGCCAGAACGTGTGCAATACGGAGGCTGGCGTTTCTGTCTTTATGTGTCTTGCTATTGCTTTCGGTTCATATATCAAATTAAATCCATTTTTTTTAAGCCTTAAGCACATATCAACATCTTCATAATTTTTTTTAAATCTTTTTTCATTATAAAGGCCGACTTCGTTAAACGCGCTTTTTCTTATGACCGTGTTGCTTCCCGAAAGGCATAGCGGGTTAACAATTCTTTGATCGCCCCAATGCTGCTTTAAATGCATAGCTCTCCACCTATATTCTGTTTTGTCAACCCTGTCTTCGACCAGTTTTCCGCCTACGGCTGCGATTTTCGGGTCCATAAAGTTACTCATGCATTGCCCGAGCCAGTCCGTATCTAACAGGCAATCTACGTCTACGGAAGCTATAAAATCCTCTTTCGCGTTTGAAATGGCGCTGTTTCTTGCTGCGGCAATACCTGCATTACGGCTATGCCTTATTAGTTTAACCGGATATCCGGCCAATGCGTCTGCTATTTCATCTTCGGATCCGTCATCTACGACTATTATTTCCTGCGCGGGATACGCTTGTTTCAATACGCTGTCCAGGCACTTTTTAAGATATTCTGTGCCGTTATAGCAGGGTATGTATATGGAGACCTTGTTCATTTTACGGTTCTTCTTCTATATATAATTATATCTGATCCGTCCGGCAACAAGACTTCATCCAAAAGTTCAAATTCATCGGCATGATCCTTAAAAATATTTTTCGTCTCTGAAATAGAGGGTAGACGGTATTCCTCCGCCATCCAGCCCTTTTCCTTATCCAATACATAGCTCACTTCTGAAATAGCGGATTTTAGGTCTTTAAAGCCTTTTGCGTATAAGTTATATCCATAAGGCCCATCACAAACTATGATAAAAGGCATCTTTTTGATATGCGCTTTAAGCCTTAAAGGCCCCCATAGTTCCGGCTGATCAGGTATCACGCCTATAACTGCCTTGCTGCCTTTTGTATCTTTGTTTATAATCTCCAGAATTTCATCTGCTTTCTCATACCAGCCTGTTTTGGCGGGATGATAAAAATTGCCTATCGGCCTTTCAGCAGGTATGCATTGCATAAATAAAATAATGTGATCCGGCAGATACGGTCTTTTAATTGCGTCAGGTACAATTATGGGTATTTTGATCTGGCTTGGCAGCTGCGGCATCCCATAGGACAAAGCTAAAAATTGCACAAACGCAAAGAACATAATTATTGCTATTAAAGATTGCTTTATTATTTTATTGCCTATTTTTAGTACGCCTGCTGATGTTATCAGCGCTATGGCCGGCAATATCGGTAAAGAATACCTGAAGCTGGAACAATGATCGCAATAAAGCGGCCTGAAATAGCAGAGCAGGAGCAGTGGCGCGATTATCCAGAGCGCGAGTATAACGTAAACGTCTCTTTTTATTTTCGCAGTTTTATACAAAAGCAATATTCCAATTATGAAAATGCTGAAAAAGAAAAAGGAAAGCTGATATCCTATTAATCCCCATATATACCACGAAAGAGAAGTTAAAAATTTGATAAAAAAATGCGACTTTTCCAACAACGCGGCAGCATACGGCTCGAAACTTATATCCGGTTTGATAATTTTCATTACCCAGGCAAAATGGTAATAATAATAAATAAAAGATGCTGCGGCTGCTACGGCCATGGCTGCTAAAATATGCCTTTTTGCGTATTTTGGTTTTTTATCTGCAATAATAATCCAGAAAATATATAAAAGCGGCATTATTATAAACCCAAGAAAATTAATTTTGGTAAGCGCGGCCAGGCCTAGGCATACCCCGAATAAAAGAGAATATTTTCTGTCGGTAAAATATTCTGACTTAAAAAGAAAATAAAAAGCCAGAGTTAAAATGGCCGCTAATGGCAAATCCGGCTGGAATGTTTTTAACTGGTCTAAAATTATAGGATACATAGAAACAATAAACGCCGCAAATATTCCTACCTTCCTGTTAAATAAGAGTTTTCCCAAAGCGTAAACTCCGTATAAAAGAACCGGCAAAAAGATAGCGCTGTTTATAAATACCCCTGCGTCGGAACTCTGCCCAAAAATAGCAAAAAACGGTGAAACTGCCAACGGCACCAAGAAAGAATACCTGCCGGAGTTCTCAATAACTGCCTTAACCAATTGTAAAGGTGCGGTACGCAATGTATCGAATAGTTCTAAGCTATATAAAAGGTGGCGGTTTGGATCCCAGACCAAAGGCGTTGTGTCCATCTTAAGCCATATACAAATATTGGCCATGTGGAATAGATACAGAAGCAACAACAACAAAAGTTCTTTTTCCTTAAATTTTACCATAGAATAATCTTTTTAAATTTGAACATACCTTTAACCAACCAATAAAAATACACAAACGGTATAATCGCTGATATGGGGATACACAACATAAAATCAACGGGCCGGATACGCCCAGTCCTCCACATCCTGGAATGTATTATAAGTACCCCCATATAAAAAAACAAAAATGTTGTGGCTGCTGCAATAAATATTCCTGTATTTTTAAATGCAGAAGAAAAAAGCAGTAATAAAAAACTAACGATATACAGCTTATATAGCTTCTGCTTGGGCTTTGAAATTTTGATATTGCCAAATTCAAATACCTGAAGGTTTTGCCGATATAATTTAGGATATTTTTTACAGAGTAAAGCGTCAAAATAATAACGGCGGGCCAGCTGAAATGGGGTTTTTATTCTCGGCTCTGAAGGCGGGTTAAGCACCGTGACGTCCTCAGAAAAAAGTATCTTATAGCCCTTTTCAAGCGCCCTGAAGGCCAAGTCTGAATCATATCGAAAATGGCAATCTATTTTTTCATCCCAAAAATGCTCATCAAAACAGCCGATGTCTTCTAAGGTTTTTTTTGTATAAAAAATATTTATGGTTTCGTAGCGCCCGCCTTTGTTCTTTTCATTTTGGTGAGTAAATGGGGATATTTTATCCGGCATTGTGGTTATCTTACCTTCAAGGGCAGAGGCCTTTTTATCTTCTAAAAGATATACCGCTTTTTCTATCCAGTCTTTTCTGGCAATTGCGTCATCATCTATAAACGCAATTATCTCACCTCGTGCCTTTTCAATACCTAAGTTTAAAGCGCTGGGCGGCCCGCCTCTTTCCTTTTTAAAATAACTCAAGCGGTCATGCTGTTTTACCATGGCCTGTATAATTTCCCCTGTATCATCCGTGCTTCCGTCGTCTATCACAATAATCTCATAGCTGTCCCCAGGAAAGGTCTGTTCAAGTAATGAATAAATACAGCTTTTCAGCAAGCTGCTGCGGTTGCATGTGGGTATTATTACTGATACTTTTTTATCACTCATTTATTTTAACCAGGCCTAAAAACATTTCGTACTTCGAGCCAAGGAAAAAACTCGTCCTTCTGATAAAAGTTATCGACAATAATGCAAGAGCCTTGAATATTCCGTACTTCTTTTTGCTGTCGTAAAATACAAACAATAAAAAATGCAGCCTCTTATCAATGCCCTTGCTCATGTCAAGTTCTTTGCCCCATTTTCTTTTTATCGTATAATAGCCTCGGCCTCTCCCAAAATGCTGCCTGACGAACGGACAGATTGCCTCCCTGTGAGTATGTATAATCTTTATCCAGGGTGAGTAAAAAATCGGAATCTGCGCTTTTTGTATCTGGTAGCCAAGCTCCCTGTCCTGCCACCATATAATGTTTTCGTCAAACCTTATCTTTTTATTGAACAAAGACTTTTTTACGCTCAGATTATTGCTTCTTATGTGCTCAACAGGGCATAAGCTTAAGTAATCGGGTTTTCCTGTGGCATCGTTGGTATCTGTGTTTAAAACCGTATATTGTTCGTTAAGCGAAAAAAGGTTTTTATTATCTTGCGGTAATACCGCCCCTTGGATGACAAATGCGTCCTGATGTTCATCATGGCACCTTATGACAGACTCTATCCAGTCCGGCATTATCATACAATCGTCATCAATAAAAGCCAATATGCCGCCTCTAGCCTGCCCTATAGCCAGGTTTCTGGCGGCAGATCTTCCTTTGTGTTTTTGTTTTATATATACTATAGAAGGAAATTCCCTTTTTATTTCTTCGGTTTTGTCAGTACTGCCATCATCGACAATTATAACTTCAACAGAATGAGGATGCGCCGCCTGCTGCGCGAATATTAAGTCTAAACATCTGCGCAGCCTGTCTTTTCGGTTATATGTCGGAATAATAATAGATAGTTTCATTAAAAATTTCCGGGCCTTGTCAGCCCTATTTTTTTACGTAGCTTAAAGGTTCTCTGTTTCAAGGCTCCGAATCTGCCGGAATATAAAAAAGGGAAGTTGTTAAACAACCAGCTGTTTTCAAGCTTTATGTCACATATCCCATCTTTTAAGGCATCAAATACTTTTTTATAATTACCTGCATATTTTTTGTCTATTTTTAAAAATGCTTCGGTATATTTGTTGCCGCCCTTGCAGCAACGGCTTCTTATCCGGCTTAAATTCACAGCCTTATCTGCATAGTCATTGTAATATAGTTGTGTTTTATAGCATGAAAGCGCTTTTATCTTTTGTTCCAAATAAAGTGTTATGTCTATAAAAATATTTGGTAAAAGCGGCATGCTTACTTCATACATATATAATTCAAAATTATCGTATCGCAAAAAGGGTAATGTCTTTATTACAAGCTCTGAGGTCTTAATGTGGTCTGGATGAATTTCTAAAAATGACGGAAAATAAATAACAGATGGTTTATAGGCCTCCAGCAAACTTTTTAAACGTCCAATGATTTTACTGCCCGCTTTCAGCTTTGTATCCGGATACCGCCATAACTCCAGGTCTTTTACGCCCAGAACCGAAGCTGCTTGTCTTGCTTCATTTTCATGTATGGCCGTGTAATCTTTGCCAAAGGCGCCATCATAATCTCCGCGGGAAGAGTCTGTCAATATAACCACCTTGACAGGATCCTGTTTATTTATATGGGCAATAATAGCGCCTCCGCAGCCTATTACCTCATCATCTGCATGCGGCGCCAGCACTAAAACCCTGCCTGAGGGTACAGGGCTAACTTTAGAAATTATATATTCATATTTAGAAGACATAATATTAACGCGACAGTTCCGGGCATAATTTACAATACAATGGCAAATCCTTATCTCTGTTTAAAAACATTTCTCTGGTTTGTAAAAAATGTTCGCCATTATATATATCTTTATCCTTAAATATATTGCCGTATTTTTTGTGTGGGTTTAGAATATTACAGCATCCGGCGACATTGCCCGCTGCGTCTACGGATATGCTCCGGTAGTAAAAAGGACAATAACGCTTGTGCTGCTGTCTTTTTAAAACAATTGGCAGGGAAAATCTTAGGTCTTTATAACGCTGCTTTAGAGACCCAAAAGTATCTATTATTTCTTTATCTCCCTCAAAAAATAATTTTTGTCTGCCCCTCTCGCTAAGAATATCCTCTGGTATCAGATTATTGAAATAAATATGGTCTAGGCGAAGGCCTTGCCCCAATGCTATTATTCTTTCCATGTTTTTATAATTATCTTTTGTGCAAAGGTAAGAAATAGATATTTTGATATGCGAACGGCTTTTACGTTTCTGCTTAACCAAATTATCGATGTTACGAATAACCTCGTGGAATATTGCTTTGTTTGCGCCGGTGACAGAACCGAATTCTTCTTCATCTACTCCGTATAAGCTTATGTTTATTTTGCGCAAACCATAATTTAAAACCATATTTATCTTTTCCATGTTTAATAGAACGCCATTTGTAAAAAGCGTGGTTTCTTTACGCATTCTATTTGCTAGGTCTATCATTTTAAAAACATCGTTATTCAACAAAGGCTCCCCCTGACCTATAAAACTAAAAGATGCGGGGCTTTTGAAAATATTTAATATTTCTTTGAAGGTGTCTGGCGTCATATCTTGTATCTTATTGTGCTGCAAATCGGAAAATTTTTCCATGTTCCTTAAGCACATGCTACAACGCAAATTGCACTTATCCGTAACATAGCAAATCACGTTTACCGGAGAATGCCTAACCCTTACTTTCGATTTGGATGCGAGAAACCTAAAATAATTCAAAGCGCAGTCCGGAGAAAATAAAAATTTACGCGAATAATGCATCGCTTTGTTGAATTGCTCTTTTATCATTTTAAAAAATAAACACCTTATATTTTATGCTGCCTGCAATAAATCCTGCGAAAAATGCGAATTTCTCAAGGATATACCAGGATGATACCTTAAAAACCAAAGGAATCGTGTCCGGCCGTAGCTTATATTGTTTAAATCTGATTAAGCACAATGCCAATACCAAAAACAATATGTAGGGTTGGTATAATATGCTCAATATTGTAGTCAAAAGTAAAATATCAAATAAATATATTTTTATAAAAAAAGTTGCCGGAAAAGGAAATGAAAAAGTCTTATCCAAATTTAATAAGCCGGATGATATATACAAGGTAAATCTGCGGCCAAAATGCCTTTTCACCAACCTTGCTTCGCTTATCGCGAGTTTATATGTCCTTTTAAATACCTGGACCATTTTGTTCCTGGCATAGTGCATTGCTTTAAGCTCCTGGCTTATAAAAATATCATACCCCTGCTTCAATAATCTTATATTAAAATCCAGGTCTTCTTCTGCTTTAAAGCTTTCGTCATAACCACCTATCCCGTAAAACGCTTCTTTCCTTATGGCAAAACTACCGTTTCCTATGTTTAAAAATGTCTTTGTTTTCTTTAGTTCCATTTTTACAAGATCGCCATTATCGCGCCTGGTTTTCTTATTAAGTATGGCCTCAAGCTCAGCGTAAGGACATGGCCCCACGAAAGCAGAAGCATTAGGATGTTTTTTAAATAATGCCATTATAGTCTTTAACCATTCTGCGCTTACTATGCAATCATCTTCGGTAAATGCCAGTATTTCTCCTTTTGCCACCTTTGCGCCTGTATTAATGGCTGCTCCTGCTCCCTTGTTCTGCTGTTTTATGTATGTTATGCAGGGGTTGTTTGTGCTTGCTACGGCTTCTTGTGTGCCGTCTGTACTTCCGTCATCTACTATTATTATTTCGTATTTATCGGCAGGGTAATTCTGGTTAAGTAAAACGTCCAGGCATTGCAATAGCTTATCTTTCCTGTTGTAGGTGGGGATTATTATGCTTAATTCCATAATTCTATATCCGAATCGGAAAGGGTTAAAAACCAATCGTCCCATTTAGTTATGGCGGCCGTTTGTTTTTCATCTTTACCATATCCTGCAAAATAAGAACCAGACCAGGGTATTAAAATACCGTTTCTCCTTAATGCCCTATAATATGCTTTCTTGTTTGTTAGGAGCATACAACCGGCCGCATGACATTTGTTTTCTTTAAAATAGGATAATGCCGCCTGCAATAATTTATCCAGGCATTTTTCATCATTGGCACCTGCAAATATATCCACTATAAGGCCTTTCTTAAGGGCCCCTTTCTCGGATATTCGTAATACAACATAGCCTGAAATATTACCGTTTCTTGTCGCAGCTAAAATACGATATTTAAAAGGCCCTTCTGCAAAACGCCAGTTTAAATATTTTTGTGTACGTGTTATGATTATGGGGTAATCGCATGAAACCGCCTGCCAAAATTTATCAAACCTGTCATCAAAATAAACAATATTTTCTATAGTAATATCTTTTGCCTCGGTTTTAATTCTGGGCCAACACGCAATAAAGAGGTTGTAGGCATGGCCCAAAAAATAAGAAATAAACTTGTTTTTTAATTTAATCCGTAAAGTGCCTGGCATATCAAGTATACAAATTCTGCTCTTGATATAAATGTTTTTAGCTTTTATCAGTCGCGAAAAAGCCATACCTTTGTTGTTAGGAAAGGCTATGCAAGGATAGCAGGGAACATCGAGGCTCTTTGCAAGGATCTTTAAGCCCTCTCCTTTATGTAAGGGGTGTACGGCTATATCCCCGGACCATCTCGCTATAATCGTTTCATTATATATCTTTAACGGCGCGAAAATGTAAAGATTATAGGCAACAAGCCCTGCGCTATTGTTTAAAGCCAATATGCATGAAAGGTTATGCGGCTTAAACGGATTGTTTTTAAAAAGCCAGCCCCATATTGTTTTGAATATATCGCTCTTCTCTTTGCCCCAAACGATATCCCTTAGCGCAAAAATGGCTTCTTCCTGTTCATTTATATGCTCTTTGGTTAAATATGCCATAAAATTAAGGTTCTCTTTTTGATAAAATTTTTTCCGCGGCAGTTATACCTGAATACATCACCTGGGATATGCCTGAGCCAAAGTGCGTCCAGTGCCCGACCAGATACAGATTCTCAATGGGCGTAGTTTGCTTCGGCAGCATATGCGAAGGCTGGGCGCAGTTGTGCTCCCAGCCGCAAATTGCGCCTTTGTAATTACCTGTATATCTTGCCAGGGTCAAAGGCGTAGAGATAACTTCTGTTTCGATATATTCAGACAGATGGGGTATAATTTTCTCCACTCTGCTTATTAATACTTTGGACAATATTTTTTTTGCTTCTTTATATTTTGCTTTGCTTAATTTTTCCCAGTAATCATATCCTGCCGATGTAAAAATAGACATTACTGATTTACCTTTTGGGGCATAACAATACTCTATGTTGGAATATGCCCCTATTATAATGGGCGTTTTATAAAAATTGTTTGCCAAAGATGCTTTATATTGATTATCCAGGTTAAAATTTTGATTTACAAAAATTATATTAGCCTTCATCCCTTTATCGCGTAAATCGCAGTTAAGCCCCAAAAAAACCTGAAAGCCGGAAAGTGACTGTGTGGCTTTTGCAATTTTTTTGCGATATTGAACCGGCAGTTGCCTTTGGTTTATAAGTTTAAAAAATGTTGTGCGAGCATCTATGCCCGATATGACAGCATCTGAATAAAAAATTTTCTTATTGCTCAAAACCACTCCGACGGATTTCCCATTTCTTATAAGCACTTTTGCGACTTCGCTTTTTGTTAATAGCTCTCCCCCGTTCTTGCGTATGTATAAAACCAGTTTACCCGTCAAAGCAGCGCCTCCGCCTTTAAAATAATAGCAGCCGTTGCCGGTAATGTCGTATAAAAGATAGGCAAAATTAATAAAACTTATCTTTCCTGAAGGTAGCCCCAGTATCCAGCTTAGTTGCGAAACAGCAGCCCTCAATTTATGATTTTTTATAAATTGTGCAGCGACATCCTCAAAACTTTTATTCGAATATTTCTTCCATTGTAAAACAATGTCCGATAAATTATTGCGTATTTTAAATATCTTGTACGTATCTTTGACCGTAGCGAATAATTTCAGGATATTATTTTTCTCTTTGGGAAAATGTGCAGTAAGTATATCAATATATTTATTTAAATCTCCTTGCGGCACCAGAAATTCAAAATCGGGCCAGACAGAACGGTATGCATATTGTGCTTTTTTAAAATAGTTTGTATCAAGGATATTGTATTTTTTTAAGGTTTTGCATATAGAACTTGTTTTTTCATAGCCGTTGAGTAAATGCATTGATATATTAAACTCAAAGCCTTTTCTCTTAAAACTGACGGCATATCCTCCGGGGACAGGATTTTTTTCAAGAACCAAAACTTTCCTGCCTTTCTTAGACAATATGGCGGCAGATGTTAAGCCCGCAATGCCTGCGCCTATTATAATTACATCGTATTTTTTAACCATTTTTTAAACTTTTCCGAATATTACGCAACAATTGTTCCCTCCAAAGGCAAAACTATTATTGAGCGCAATCCTAATTTTCTTTTTTCTGGCTTTGTTAGGCACACAGTCAATATCGCATTCCGGGTCAGGAGTCCTGAAATTTATTGTAGGAGGTATTACGCTGTTTTTAATTGCCATACAACAGGCTATTGCCTCCAGGCTCGAGGCAGCTGACATGGTATGACCCAGCATAGATTTTATAGAGGAAACCGGTATATTCTTGCTTTTTTCTCCGAATATGCTCTTGATCGCAGCACATTCGTTCTTATCGTTTGCCAGGGTACCTGTTCCGTGCGCACAGATATAATCTATGTCTTTAGGCATTATGCCTGAATTTTTAATGGCTTTCACGATAGCCTTCTCAATACCTTTTTTGTCCGGTATCATGGTATGATATGCATCGCAAGAAAGCCCATATCCTAAAACCTTGGCATAGATATTAGCTTTTCTGTTTAGGGCCGACTGCAAACTCTCTAAAAGCAAAACTCCAGCTCCTTCTCCTACAAGCATACCCTTCCTTTTTTTGTCGAAAGGGCAGCATTTTTTAGGGGCCATGGCGTATAAGCGGTGAAACCCTGAAAAGGTAACCTTGGAAAAATAGTCTGCCCCTCCTGCCAGGACAAAATCTACATCGCCATTTTTAATTAAATCTGCTCCGTACGCTATGGCATAATTGCCTGCTGCGCAGGCAGTTGGAATTACATAGTTCGGCCCGGTTATATAGAGTGAGTTTGCCACGTTTTTTGATATATTGCCTGCCGGTACCTGCAATAAACTGGATTTCGTTATGGCCTTTTTATTTTTTTTAAACCATTTTTCCAGTAAATACTCCTGGAACATTTCGCCCGATGTGGTTCCAAAAATAACAGCTGTCTTCTCTGCATTTTTCTTATCCAGCCCTAATCCTGCATCGCCCAGGGCCAGCCTTGAGGCAATAATAGCATATTGAGAAACTCGCCCCAAAAGTTTTATTTTTTTGGATTCTAAAAATTTTTCCGGCCTAAAATTTTTTATCTCGCCGCCATAATGGCATCTGAATTCCCGTGTATTGAAAGATCGGACTTTACTGATTCCGCTTCTGCCGCTGATTATAGCATCCCAAAAAGCTTCTTTGCCTATGCCTAGCGATGATACAACCCCCACGCCTGTGACAACCACTTCTGTCTTTTTCATTTTTTCTTCATAGCTACTATAAAATCTATGTTTGCTGCAATTCTGTCCCTTACCCTTACAACGCCATGGCCCATTAAGATATCATATAAAATCTTTATCGGGGTTACTTCTATCACCATTGTATCTCCTGGATATATAGGAGTAATAAATTCTGATGTGTTCTTTAAAAGGTAATACTCAAAACGTCCTTTGCTAAGTGTAGACCTGCTCATTCGGAAAAACACAAGCCCTGTCTGTACCGCAGCTTCTGTCGTAAGCACGCCTGGCATTATGGGGTTACCCGGAAAATGGCCTTTTAAAAAATATTCGCCTTTTTTGACATGTTTGGTTGCCACTATTTTTTTGTTTTTCTTAAATTCAATAATGTCATCTATAAAAATAAACGGCTTTCTGTGCGGCAATAATTCTTTAATTTTCTTCCGGCCATCAATATTTTTTCTATTTTTTTCTGCCATCTTCAACAAGCCTTATTAGTTGCGCGATTGTTTTAATCTTTACCAGCTTTGGCAAAGATATCTGCATTCTGTATCTTTTTTCAATTGCTGCTATAATTTCTATTGCTTTTAACGAATCTGCCCCCAATTGTTTAAATAAATCTGCTTCCAGGTCCAGTTTTACCCGCGGTACATCTAGAATCTTTGCGATCAAAAGCTTTACATCTTTTTCCAGTTTTTTTTCCATACCTTTGGTTCCTCTCTGGTGTTTGTTAATTATGCCCGGCAATAATTGCACAGGTGTTGTTGCCGGCAAAAGAAAAATTATTTATAAGTACCGTCTTTATTTTCCTATGAATAGATTTGTTGGCGACAACTTTCAGGTCGCATGCCGGGTCTTTTTTCTTATAATTAATATTTGGGGCAATGAATTTTCTCTTAATCATACCTAGCGCTCCGATAACCTGAAAAAGACCTGCTGCACTATAAATCTCGCCAACCATCGATTTAATTGAGCTCACCGGTACCTTTGCGGCGCATTTCTTAAAAACCTTATTTATAGCAACGCTTTCCATTGCATCAAGCTGCTGCGTAGAATTTGCAGAGGCGCTTATATAGTCTATGGCCTCAAGGCTAACAGAAGCATTCTTCATTGCCTTAAGGATACTCTTTTGCATTCCTTCTGTCTTGTTGCCGAAATAACTGCCCTGGCCGAGTATACTGGCATAAATATTTGCTTTTCTTCTTACAGCATAACGCTCATCCTCTAAGATTATGGCAGCCGCACCTTCTCCCATCACAGCTCCATTTCTTCTTAAATCAAAAGGGCGGGAAACTTCCCTGCCTTCTGCCCCGGACAAAAATCCGGCTCTATAAAATCCTTCAAAACTCCAGGGAGTGATTTCCTCTACTGCTCCAACCAATACGCATTTTGCATGGCCTGATCTTATAAGCACGGATGCATATTTAACGGCATCCAGAGAAGCGGTAAAACCCGTAGATATGGTTGTATTAAACCCCTGGATATTGAAATATATAGAGAGTTCGCTTGAAACCAAATTCAACAACGTCTCAGGAAAAAGCGCTGGGTCAACAAAAAGAGGTTCTCCTTTAAAAATATTTTTGCTAAATTTCACAAAACTTCTAAGGTTTGTCAAGGTAGTGGCTACGCAAACGCCTATTTCATCAACATTTTTCCCCTTTATAACAATGCCTGCATCCTCTAATGCCAATTTTGCGGCAGAACATAAAAGCGCGGCACTCCTATTGGGCTTTTTTGAACCCTTTTTTTCAATAAAATCTTCTGCATTAAAATTATCTATCTGGGCAGCTGTTTTTGACTTAAACAGCTTGGTGCTAAACATTTTAATTGGTTTTATCCCTGAACACCCACTTTCAAGGGATCGCCAGAAATGTTCTTTCCCGCAACCGTTTGGCGCGATTATGCCTATTCCTGTAATTACTATATTATTATTTTTCATTATAAAAGGTAAAAGGGCAAAGCGTATAGCCGCCGTCTATCACTATCGTCTGGCCGGTAATATATCGCGATTTTTTACCTGCCAGGAATTTTACTAATGCAGCGATTTCCTGTGGCTGCGCAAACCTTTCGAGCGGTATTTTCTTTAACATTTTTTCTTGTTGTTCTAGGCTCATACTTCTATCAAGCATAGCGCCTTTTACATATCCGGGAGCAATGGTGTTGACTCTTATGTTATAGGTAGCTACTTCACGGGCCAGGCACTTGCTAAACGCTATTATACCGCCTTTGGAAGCTGCATAATTTACGGGCGGTGTGCCGATAATACCGGATATCGAGGCTATGTTTATGATGTTGCCTGATTTTTGCTTTATAAGATAAAAAATTGCACATTGTGTAAGATTGAAAAGGCCTCCGAGGTTGGTATCTAAAACTTTCTGCCAGTCTTTTTTCTTTGTAAACGCCAACGACGCGGGTTTTAATGTTGCTGCGTTATTTATAATGATATCTATGGAGCCAAAATATTCTTTGGTTTTTTGGACCCATTTCTGCACTGCCGTATAATCCTTTATATCTACTTTGAAAGATTTTATTTTTGCTCCGGCGTTTCTGGATTCCTGCTCCAGCTTACGGGCTCCATCTTTATTATTAAAATAATTAAACGATATGTTCGCACCTTCTTTGGCCATCTCCCGTATTATGGCCTTGCCCACGTCTCCTGAGCCTCCGCTTATTATTACCGTTTTATTCCTAAACATTTTATCCCCGTTAATACAAATTTAATATTTAATCCCACATAGCCAAATCCGGGTCAGAACCATTAACGAACCAGTTATTTATATCTTTCATGACAGATAATTGTTCTTTGTCTCTGGAATGAACGGCAAGGTAAACTCGGAGGCGTTTTATTATAAAGCCGTTTCGCCTGAAAGCGTTACGGTAAGACGCCTTGGCGGCTGAAATAATACACATAGCCAGAGAACAATTGTTTTCTTTAAAATAAAGCAGCGCTGCATTTATTAAAGCATTTATGGTTGCTTTATCATCTGCGCCGGAAAATAAATCAACTATAAGGCCCTTTTTAAAATTACCCTTATCCGAAATATCTGCCACTAAATAACCTAACAACTCATCGCCCCTTGTAGCTGCAAATATCTTGTATTTAAACGGGGACTTAATAAAGCGCCAGTTAAGATATTTTTGCGTACGTGCAACTATAATCTTGTAATCCTTGCAGGCCTTTTGCCAGAGCGCATCAAATCTTTCATCAAAATATGTAATATCCAAAATGGATATATCATTCTGCAATATTTTCGGGGCCCGGTAAATTTTAGATACAGTGTCCCACGCCACCCTGCTAACGGAAGACATAAAACTATTTTTAATTGTTTTTTGAAAAAATTCTTTGGTATCCAAAATTCTTATAAAATTATATATTGGGCCAACATTTGTAGCGTTTAATAATTTTAATGTCAAAGACAATGCCTCAGTCGTTATAAAACCACAGGTTGTTTCGGCTGTACCTGCTAATTCCAAATACATCTTTGATGCATTTTCAATATTTCTATATTCCGGATGGATCAAATAACAGCAGCCCCATTTGGCTCGTTGTATTTCATTGCCTAGCTTTAAGTCTACAAATATTTTTCCATACAGGCTAACGGCTCTCTCGCCTTCTTTTTCTAAAAAAACCGTTTTTTCTCCTGCGGGTACAAATGGATTATTTATAAAAAGCCAGTCCCATGCCTTTGAAGAAATATCAGCTATGCGGCTGCCTAAAACCTCCTTAATTAGTTCAAGGGCCTTTTTTTTATCGTCCGATATATGTTCCGTTATTTCGCTGCGTTGCATTATCTGCCCATCTAAAAAATAATTGCTTTGTTTTTTATGCTGCCTGTCATATTGCCCGCAGAAAGAGCAGCTTGTTTTATTATGTAATCTGAAAAAATGCATATTATTGAAAAAAATGTTTTCCCTTTAAGCGCATACTTCGCGGTTTTAACTATAAGAAGCAATCCTATTATGCTGAACGCATAAATCGGATAAAAAAAAGAAAATATTAGTAAAAATATAAAAATTTTTGCCATATACACCTTAATAAAAACGCTTATAGGAAACGGCATGCTAAGCAATCTATCTATGCCAAAAAGTGGAGTGCAAAAATGGACGCTAAGGCGCTTAGGAAGGTGCTTTTTTACAAGACTTGCTTCCCATGTTCCAAAATTAAATTCTTTCTTAAACACGTTTACGATATTATGGTTGGTGTTGTGTATTGCTCTAAGCCCGGGGCCTATAAGAACTTCATACCCATGCTTTAAAAGCCTTATATTAAACTCACAGTCTTCCTGCACATAAAAACTTTCATCATAGCCGCCCAATTCTTTAAAGGCTGCATTTTTTATTGCAAAGCTACCGTTACCTATATGAGTGCTTATTTTATCCAGCCTCATTTTTTTAAAACCATCATGATTATGGGAAATGTTTTGTTTGCTTTCTTCCCCATAAAATAAATCTATGCATTCTCCCGCAAACGCCGTTGCTTGCGGGTATCTGTTGAAAAGGCCTATAATTACATTGACCCAATCATTTTCAACTGTGCAATCATCATTTAGAAATGCCAGTATCTCTCCTTTCGCCACCTTTGCGCCTGCATTAATGGCTGCTCCTGCGCCCTTGTTCTGCTGTTTTATGTATGTTATGCGGGGGTTATTAAGGCTGGTTACCGCTTCTTCGGTGCCGTCTGTGCTTCCGTCGTCTACTACTATTATTTCGTATTTATCGGACAGGTAATCCTGGCTAAGCAAAACATCCAGGCATCGCAATAGCTTGTCTTTCCTGCTATAGGTGGGGATTATTATGCTTAATTCTGCTGCTTTCATACGCAAACACCTATTTCCTCTGCCACAGAGGCTATTTCAGCTACTGAATAGCTGTTTATATTGTGGACATATTTATTCACAACTCTTTCACTATTATCCAATAGGATTTTTTTAAAAGCCTCATCCGTTGTCATTAAATCTGCTGCTTTGCATAATTGCCTTAAATTGCCGGCTGCTATGGCTGCGTTTTCTTTAATATAACAATAAAGGTGGGGATACAGTCCCACATCCATAATAATCACAGGTTTTTTAAGCATCATTGCTTCCAAAGCTGTCAGAGAGGTGATTGTTATAACCAGCTCGCAGCTTGCAAGCAAGTTAAAAGTCTCGGCCTTTCTAACTACTTTTATATTATCCGAGCCGCAAAATAATATTTTCAGGTATTTACTCAATCCCTGTTCATAGGGGTGGAGTTTTATTACCATCTGTTTATCAGGGTGTAACCGCATTAGAGATATGACCATATTAACAATTTCGGCATCTTCGATAAAACCCTGTGTGGTTAATAACCATATGCCTTTGCTGGGGTCTAGTTTTAGCTGCCTGCATAGCTGTTCCCGCGTTAAAGTAATTTTATTCTTTAATGGGCCATTCCATCTCGCAGCGCCGCATACAGAAATTTTTGAAGGCTCAATACCGCTTTTTATAAAATATTCTTTCATGGCTTCACCGCTTACCAGAACTTTGTCGCATAACAGCTCATTGATCTGGGGCATAAATCTGGGATAGTGATAACTCCCCGGGATAAGCGCTGTTGTAACAACGCCTTTACTTTTTGCAAGCTCTGCAGTTATACGGGCGTAAGAAGCGCAATCATATGGGATTATTATCCCTGTAGGCTTCTCTATATCTAAAACTCTTTGAGCAAGTTTGTGATATAGTATTGCACCTTTTATCGCGCGCCTGGAAAAAGATTTGCGCCAGAGATTTCTGCTTATTGCCGACAGGTAAATGCCGTTATAGCGAAACAGGTTTTCTGTAATCTCTCTCCTTGCGCTTGCCACCTTTTCATAAAATACCCTGGAAAGTTTCTTTATGCGTTTTAAGCACTCCAAATCTGCATATGCATCTATCGTGACATAAGGTATATGATGCGGCCTTAGCATCTCTATCATCTCTTCCTGATTGTCCGGGCCGATTATAAACAAAACATTTCGGCCGTTTCTTATCAGCTCTTTCATTACCGGCAGTATGTCGCATCTTGTGGAAACAGGCTTGTCATGCCCCATAACTAAAATTTTATTGCCTCCTGTATGCGGCCTCTTATTCGGCCCAATGCAGAGTTTTAATTTTATTTTTTTATATGTGGGGTATAATTTTAAAGAACATATTTTCTCCAAAAACAGTAACGCTGTAGAAATACTGCTTATTTTTAATACACGGTATTTAATCTGCGCAGACTTTACAACTTCTAAGATGGTCCTGTACATTTGCCCTTTTTCTGCCAGCAGCCATATTTCTTCGGGATTTTCAGTTTCTATTATGCATCTTATTAAATCTGCATAATAAATAATCTCACATGCATCCAATTGGAAAAACATACTGGCATAGCTCCAGTAATCGACATCCTGATAATGCAGATAATCTCTCAGTGTATTTTTGCTGCCTATACTAACTTTGTCTGCGGCAGAGAGTCGGAAAAGTGCGTTTTCGATAACCTCTTCTGCCTTAGCATCTGACAAATAAGAACGCGCCTGTTTAAAGGGCGCGTTTCCTTCTTCGAGCAGCCTTTGAGAATGGAGGTCAAAGCTTACAGCGACTGAATCCTGAGGCAATTTATTTACCAACTGCTTAAATCTTTTTCGGCTAATAGCATATTGGTGAGGTATGTAGGAAAGAAATGCTATTTTTTGTTTTTTTGCGTTTGGGTTTTTCTTCATGTTTATTCTCTTGAATATACGTTTTCCGCTATTTGCGTCTTGTATAATTTATTATAAAAGTCATTGTTACGGAGCAACTCATCGTGCCTGCCGTTACCCACAACTTCGCCATCGTTAATTACAATTATCTTGGCGGCATTAATTATTGTAGAAAGCCTGTGCGCGATAATAAATACAGTCTTTCCTTTATAAAATTTTTTTAGGGCTTCCTGTATTAACGCTTCCTGCGCGCCATCCAAAGAAGAAAAAGGTTCATCTAGGACCAATATCCCTGGATCTCTGTGTACGGCCCTTGCCAGGGCTATGCGTTGGCGCTGTCCGGCAGAAAGATTGTAGCCCCTGCTGCCGACTTTTGTGTCATACTGCTGCGGCAATTCCATTATAAATTCATGAGCATTTGCAAGTATGGCGGCGTCTTTGATTTTTTGCAGCGAGGCGTATTTATCGCCATAAGCAATGTTTTCGCCTATGGTTGTGCTAAATAATATGTCTTCCTGAAGCACAATGGCCATATGGCTTCGTAAAAATTTAAGGTTTAATTTTCTGATATCGCACCCGTCAATCTCAATAGCCCCATTATCTATGTCATAAAAACGAAATAGTAGTTTAATAACCGTGCTTTTGCCTGCGCCGCTATGACCCACTATAGCGGTTGTGGAGCCTGGTTCTGTTGTAAAAGATATATTTTTCAACACAGGCAGTCCTTTCTTATATTCAAATCTAACGTTTCTAAATTCGACTATTCCTTTTACGGTTGGAAGTGTTATTGAATTTTTTTCATTTTTTGTTTCCGGGTCTTCATCAAGAACTTTAAAAATTCTTTCGCTGGCAATTATTCCTTTTTTAAAGGCAATAGCTCCCTGGAAAAACTTTCCAGCATTAACGTTTATCATGCCAACATAAAGTAAAAAGGCGGTTAGTGTGCCCATCGTCATCTTTCCTTCTATAACTTTCATGCCTCCCGCAACTAAAATGAAAACCATGCATAAACTGCCCATGAAACCGCCAAAAAAGTTTACGATTCTGTTAAATTTTATTTCGCGCAATGAAGCGCTTAGCTCGCCCTGGCTAATACTTTTAAAGCGCTCAATCTCATTTTCTTCCATGGTATAAGCCTTAACCACTCTTATGCCGGATATGTTTTCTTCCAATGCAGAAGTAAGTTCTGCCTGTTTGTCCTGTATGGCTTCAGTAAATTTTGCAATATTCAGTTTGATTAACCTGAGGATAATAAACAGCACAGGAAGGAAAAAAAACGTTATAATGCTTAAAGACCAGTCGATATATATCATAAAGACACTTGCGCCTATTAAACTTAAAAACCTAAAGGGCACGTCTTTGAGTTCGTTGTCCAGCATATTTTCTATCAATTTCACGTCCGAAGTAATCCTGGCCATAATTTCACCTGTGCGCCTGGCCTCGTAATAGCTTAAGGACAATCTCTGGCAATGCTGAAATATCCTTTCTCTGAGCGTAGAGATAATTTTTTTACTGAGAGACTCTATTGTATAAATTCTCCCGTAATTTACAAAACTGCTCGTAGCATTTAAAATTAATATCGCCATGGCAAAAGATAAAAGTAGGGATATATCCTTTACGGTTATTATGGCATCCAAAAGATACCGCACAAGCCATGGAAAAAGAATATTTGCTAAGGCACCCAAAAAAATACAAGTAACAGCTAAAAATATCCTTTTTTTATGCTGTTTTAGTATGTCAAGCCAATAAATAGCTGTTTTGGTCTTCAGGCGAGTTTCCTTTCTGCCTTAGCGGATATGCCGGTTGTAACTTTTTTATAACTGCCTCAAGAACATCCTGAACTTCAACTGACTCCAGGCATATTTTACTTTTACAGTTTTTGACATTTAGTTTTTTACCTGAGGGATAACATGGACTGCAGGGCAAGTCTTTTCTGATTATAGTATGGCCAAAACCTTGAGGGCCATTTCGTAAGGGAGACGTCGGTCCAAAAATCGCCACAACGGGAATTTCAAATGCTGCCGCAATATGCATAAGACCGCTGTCATGGCATATAAGCAATCGGCTTCTTTTTATAACTGCTGCACTTTGCTTAAGAGTTAATCTGCCGGTGGCAAAAACTGGGTTTACGGTCAAGCTGCTCAAGGCCTTCCTTGTCATGGCTTCTTCCTCTGGCGAACCTACCATAACGATATTTATGTTTTGCGCAAGTAAACATTCTATCAGCTTAGAGCTGTTTTTTGTGTCCCACCGCTTCCAGTGCTGTAAATAAGATGTCCCTAATTGCATAGTAATAAATGCATTATTTTGCACGCCGTTTTTTTTGAGGAATTCTTCTGCAACTATATCGTCTTCATTATTAGTATGGAAAACTGTTTTTCTATCTTTAGCAAAAATACCCAATGGCTGCAACAAGCTCAGGTATGTATCCATCTCATGCTCATTAATATTCATTTTCACAGGATAGTTATAGAGATGGTTAAAGCTCCTTTTGTGCGGGGCTTCTGGCACATGCCCTATTCTATAGGTGGAAGCGGCGGCGACAGTGACTAAGGCATTAAGAATATTATTATTATTGTATCTTGCGATTATTAGATCCGGTTTCCATTTTTTAATTTTCTGTAATAACTTAATCAATGGCATAATATTATGCACATTACACACAATAGTGCCATCAATCAGGTTACTCCCCATTAATACTTCGCTGGCGCCTTTTTGATTAAAAAAAAGTAAAATAATTTGCGCCTGCGGAAAATGATGCCTTAATGCTTTTATCGTAGGGGTCAATAAAACCATATTGCCTATGCCCGTAGTGCCGTAAATTAAAATGCGTTTTATACGCCCATGAGGAATGTCTCCGCCTCTTCTTTTCAATAATAAAAAGGCTAAAATTTTAATAATAAAATTAATGCTATAATATAAAACATATTTAATTAAAATTTTGAATTTTCTCATTCTATGGTTAAAAAGATAGGTAAAAAATTGACGCGTTAAGCTGGTTGCTTATATAACTTTTATATTATATAGTAAAACTTAGTCTAACACAAGAGATATTGATATTGGAGGGTGTAAAAGATGTCAATGATGGAAAGCGGCGGAATAAAGGGTGCTTTTTTAGGGGTTGGCTATTTATGGCTTAATGAGCGACCGCAGCTTCAGATATCTTAAGAAGACTTCAAAAGACTCTACGCCGGCAATAACAAAACCAGCAAAACCGTCCATAAAGCCTTTTCTAAAAAAATACACGCTTACAAATCTGGCGGGAGGTTCTAAGAATAGCCTATGCATGCCTACTTTCTTGCCCTTCTTAAAGGCGCTCTCTGCAAATAAGCCGCTATATCGGTTTGCCTTCTTTAGGTGGTGTTTTATATCTTTATATGTATAATGATAAATAGGATTTCTTAAGCAGCCGATGTTTCCGCTTAAGATAAGCCTTTCATGAACAAGCGCTTCGTCCCACTTTGCGTTTTGTGCTCTTACCAGCCTTAGCTTAAGGTCGGGATTCCAGTCCCCGTGTTTTATCTGCCTGTTAAGATAAAAAGATTTCCTGGGAATATAATAACCGTCGCAAGGCTCGCCATTGGAAATATTCGCTATCTCAGTTATCAGGGTATCTGATATTCTCTCGTCGGCATCTAAAAATAATGCCCATTCATTTTTAACCATTGAAAGCCCGTAATTTTTCTGCTCGCCGTATCCGCTCCAAGGCCTTTTAAATATCTTGTCTGTATAACCTTTGCAGATTTCTACTGTTCTATCCTGGCTGTAGGCATCTATGACAATTATTTCATCTGCCCACTTTACGCTTTCCAGGCAATCCTTGATATTTTTTTCTTCATTATATGTTATAATTACTACGGATATATTACGCATTGCAGCAAATCCTTTTTAACTGAAAATCTACCGCCGAAAATGCTTCCTCCGTCGTTATAGACGCCAGGCATTCATAAGTATTAAAGGGGCATGCTTTTTTAAAGCACGGGCTGCAGGAAATTGATTTCTTAAGTATAATATGGCTGTCGCCATAAGGCCCTGTAAATGCGGGCGAAGTAGAACCGAATATCGCTACAGTATTTGTTTTTACGGCAGCAGCAATGTGCATTAAGCCGGAATCGTTTGTTATTAAAACAGCACATCTCTTTATCAAACAGGCAATTACTCTTAAATTAGTCGCGTTGTCTACAACAATAGGTTTATTGCGCATTAAACTTTTTACCTCCGAGGTTATTTCCTGCTCTGAAGGCGCCGTAAATATAACTATTTTAGCATGATGTTTTTCTATAATCTCGTCTGACAATTTTGCATAATTTTCTTTAGGCCAGCGTTTTGTTTTTCCATAAATTGCCCCCGGTGCCACTCCGACAAGTAAGTCTTCCGGGGTTATTCCATTTTCTTTTAATAACATGTTGGCTGAATCTGCATCGGCGTCATTAATTTTTAAGGACAATTCTTTAACTCCCGCGGTTGAGCCTTTGCAGCCAAGAATACTTGAATAGACATCAACCATGTGCTTGTTTTTTAAGCGGCGGTTATATTTTACAACATCGGTCAAAAATATCCTGTTACATCTTGCGCCAAAGCCCAATCTGCGTTTAATTCCCGCAAGAAACGCAATTAAAGGAAACCTCATATTGCCGGAAAGTATAATAGCCGTATTAAAATTACGCTGCCGGATTTTTTTAAAAAGTTGATAACATTCCAGCATATTTTTACACGTTTTAACAGCATCAAATCTCCAAAGCTCGTCGATAAAAACGTTGGATTCCCACAATGAAAAAACATAGCTATTGGCTATCATTACTATATGACTGTTTGGGTAAGACGTTTTAATGGAATTTACAATGGGGCTGGACATAACAACGTCGCCTATCCAGTTTGGGCTAAAAATTAAGACCTTGTTTATAGGCGTTTTCATTGAATTTGATTTTTTGTTGCCAGGCGTAGCATCTCTTAGTACCCCTCGCCTAAACGCTTGAAAATTTATTTCGCTTTGCTCATAAATTTTCGGCGCAGGCTTTCCTTGCACAATCTGAAAGATTGTGCAGGACTAATCCTGAAAAATCCTTCGGATTTTGCAGGGCGGGACAAAATTTTGCCTACCGTATACTAACGCAAAATTTTAGTGGCGGAGAGAGGAGGATTCGAACCCCCGAGACCTTAAAGGCCTAATCGCTTTCGAGGCGACCGCATTCAACCGCTCTGCCATCTCTCCTTATGTATTGTCTTCTAAAGGTTTGGGAGGAGTTTTCTTTTGCATGCTCGACTGTTCCAGGAAATACGACACAAAATATCCGATAATAAAGCCTGCTGAGCTAAAAACAATTAAAAAGAATCGTATGGGCTGCACCTTTTTAACCGGGGCGCTTGACTTTTCCGTAAAGCCAAGTATTGAAACGTTGATTAAAGACAGATTGCCGCTTTTTAGCTGTTTTATTGCTTCATCGTATAGCTGGGTAAGGTTATCTATTTTATATTTTATCGAATCGTAATCTTTCTTTTTTTCCAGTATCTCTGCGTATTCCGTTTTATAGGCTTCTACCTCTTTGTCTATTTCCGCGATGCGCGTTTCTACGCGGTTAATTTCATTTTCTAATTTTAGTTTTGATTCTTTTATTTTCGAAGAGGCGCTCGCTAGAATTGCCTGCTTTCTTATATTTAACTCTACGATTTTTGGGTGGTCCGGCTTATACGTTAATAATAAATTGTCAATCTCATACTGGATTCCTTTATAATCAGCTGCTTCTATCCCCAGAAACGTGGATATCGCCGGGTCAAGGCCTTCCATAATAGCCCCGTGGAGGTTTACCCGCGACATCTCTTCTATTTTCACCAAAGCCTTTTTGTTTGTAGTTAATATGGATGAAATTTCTTCTTTTTCCTTAAGCAGCTCTTCTACCAGGTACTGGTAGCTTTCTATTTTTTTGTCCGGAGCAATTATATCTGTCTGTTTTACGAAATCCAGCACTTCATTATCCAGTTTTTTGATTTCTTTGGCTATGGAGCTTGTTTCAGAAAGCCATTTTGTTGCCGCTTTAGACAAGGTAAAACTTTCTTCCTGGTTAAGCTCAAGATACGAGTTGGCAAATTGCGATGCGATACTGGTTGCCAGCTGAGGGGTTTTTGCATGGGCGGTTATCTTTATAAGGACCTTGCCTACCTTTCTTATTTTTATGTATTTAAGCAGGCTGCCCTGCGGGTCTTTCTGGTTTAAAATATCGCTTAACCCCAGATGTAATTTATCGATTACATCTTTAACTATGGGTTCACTTTTCATTAAATCTATCTGATGGTTTACATATTCCCGGACCGAATCTGCGTCCGAGGAAAAATTGCTCGATGTATCCCTGGGTTCCACAACAAGCTCTACGGTAGCTTCATAAGTAGGCCTTATGGCCAAGGAAAAGGCGGCGCCAAAAAGACATCCTGCCACAGTAAAACCTATGATTGCCTTTTTTCTTTTTAACATAATTTCAAAAATGTGTTTCACTTTTGTAACTCCTGTTATTTGTATAACCTGACATATTCATCCAGCATATTTTGCTGTCTTTTTAATTCTTCCGGGGAGAAACGCAAAGCCCCTGACATAAAAATCCTGCCGTTTTGCAAAGAAAAATTATCTATTTTAAATACTTGTTTCTGATTAAATATCCTGTGGGCCTTGCCGAGTACCTTATTGAAAAGCTCCGTTGGTATTTTAAACGGTCCGAACTCACCGTTTATAATTGTAAATGTTATCCAATCTTGCGGCGTGTATTCATTTTTTATATAGTCCATAATTTTACGTTTGTCTAATTTCATTTCTCCGGTAACCTGAAATTTAAAGTTTTTCGGGCCTATTTGCAAATAGCCGCTTACAGAGATTCTATCTTTTTGTGGAAAGGTTATTGTAAATCCTGAAAGGACTGCGCCTGTCTTGGATGCTACCTGCTGCAGGCGCTTTTTTACATAATTGTTTAAAAATTCGGAATCAAGGTCTGTTGTGAATATATCGTCCTTTTGCAAATTTTGCGTGAGGGCGCTCTTTATAGAGCCTTCTATCATATAAACTGCATAACAGGCCGCCACTTCTTCGGCAGCTGCCGACGCCTGTTTTAGAATCGGCGTTGTTGTCCACATCTTGGCCAGGTTACCTTCTTTTCCCTCATCACCTTCCGTCAATTGTTTAAGAGCCCCGGGTTTTCCTTTTAATTTAACCCTGGTTGCCTCGAGTAGTTTTGACGCCGGATAAGATTTTATCAATTCTGCAGCGATCTCATTTGCTGTGTCTGCATCATTTAAGTCAAAAAGATAAGTAAAACTTGCTAAAGCCAGCGATACATCTGCTACGGGCTGTGCCTGTTTTTCCTTTGATAAATCCCTATACATCCGGGCTGCTTTTTCATAATCGCCTTTTTTCTTGAATACATCCGCAACTTGGAGCTTGGTGCTTAAATAAAATTTCTCGTTTGAAGGCAGATTTTCTATTTCCTCAAAATTCTTCAAGCTTTTGTCCAGATCCCCTTGTTGCTTGCTGGACCAGCCGAGATAAAATTTTGCCTTAACCGCTGTATCCGATTGTGGGGCAGTTTCAATAACCTTGTTAAAACATTCATCTGCAGCGGCATAATTTAAAAGTTGAATTTCTATAAGCCCTAGTTCTATGTAATCCACTAAAATCTTGTTTTGATCGGTTATGCTTTTTAGGGCGTTTCGTATTTCATCGCGCTTATTTTCAAGCGCTATCTGCTGCTCTAGTTCCGTAAGCAATCCGTTTGCAACATAGGCGTAATTAACGTCAGGCGCATTTTTTATTGCCTGTTGATATAATTCTTTTGCTTTTAAAAAATCGCCTGCTGTGTGTGCTTTTATTGCTTGTTTTATTGCCTCGATAGCCTGCAATTGCTTTGCCTTCGCCGCAGGCGCAATAACGCCTTGTAATATCTGTTTAATTTTTATCGAAGAGCTATCGAGCATGTTCAGAAGAGGTGGCCTCTGATCCTTGGAACTATTTATCAGGTTTGATAAAATTATCTGCGCATCGTCTGAATCCGGCCTTTGCGCTATAACAGTATTCAAATAATCAAGTCCTGCTACCAAGCCGTCATTAAAATTTTCCTTGGTAATCTCATCCGCAGCTTTGATGTTAAGCAAAAGCCCGACAGCTGCAGAGTCAGATGCCTTTAAGGTGTTTAAAGAGGCGTCAAGGGCCGCTAATGATTTATCCAGTAAAAAATTATTATAAATGATAAAAAATACCACGATACCGGATATTACAAGGATAAGCCTTGCGGCGGTTTTAACGTAAAGAGGGCTTTTCATTTTTATCCCAAATTTTGCGATAGCAAAATTTGCCCCGAAGGGGTTGCACGACAAAATCCGACGAGGATTTTGTCGGATTTGCAAGGTAATCCCGGATTTTTCACTGCACTAATTTGTGCATGCGCAAAATTTGGGATACCCAGTCCTGATGAAATTCTACGAATTTCTCAGGGCAAAGCCAGCCAAATTCTCGTCGAATTTGGCTATGCGGCCATTCGCTATCGCTCGTGGCGGATTTTTCTATTGAAAAATCCGGGTTTATCGCAGTTGTTCCGTTAACATTTTGTTGTCGCTTATGTTAACGGGGGACTCAATATGCAGGTGCGGTTTTTCAAGTAAATCTATATTTTTTATATCGTTGAGTTTTTTGCTTTCGACATCAAATATAATGTTCACCCTGGGGCGCAGAGGATAGCCTTTATTGGTTGATACAACTATGCCTATTTCCCCGTTTGTCAGCCTTACCCAGCTTCCGATAGGATAAATGCCTATATTGTCTATAAGGGATTTTAAAATTCTTGTATGGAAATTATCTGCTTCTTTTTCTATAAGTTCCTTGACTGCTTCGTATGGCAATTTCGCAGGTTTGTATTGGCGTGGATGCGTAACGGCCTCATAGATATCCGCTAAGCCTATTATTTGCACTATTTTTTGCAATTTGTCGTCACCTATAGCCTTCGTAAAATCTTTATCGCTTAATCTTTTGTGGTGGCTTTTAACGGCGACGATAATATCATCCGCAGTATCTTTTATTTTTTTCAATATATTGGCGCTGTATTCCGGGTGTTTTTTAACGGCCTGCCTTTCTTTGTCTTCCAATTGCCTTGGCAGCAATATAATATCTTCTACTGTAACCAGCCCGATATCATGCAAAAGTGCCCCTGTGCCGATATTAACCAGGTCCGATTTGTTCATCTCAAGCCATGTGCCTATTTTTATCGACAACAGACATACATTCAGCGAGTGTTGGTATAAATAATTATCGTCTTTGGCAGGATAAAAATAATTAAACAGTTCTCCGTCGCCTACCAGGATATAATCTACGAGCTTACTTATATAATTTGTAAGCGATGGAAAGTTTATGGCCCCTGCTATGTACTCTTCGGCTTCTTTTGAGCTCAGATTTTTTATCTGCCTGAGTTTCTCAAAAATTTCTTTTATTGCTTCTATCCCCTTGCCGTAGAGCTGTTTCATCTCTGCGTCCGTATCATACTTTAGCACTTTTTCCAGGATATAATGTTTACCTTTATCTTTTTCTTCCCCGCCGGGGTTATTATCTGAACCCATCTTTATTATATCGCTTATCCTTATCATAGCTTTAAATCCTTTACAACCTTTTCTACCAGCGCCTCTTCTATGGTGCTCTTTTTTTCAAACATTCCCTGCAGAAGCGCTATCTCACAAATATTGTTTATTTTGCGGGGTATCCCGTTTGCGCAGTTGCTGATTGTGTTTATGGCCTTGCCTTCAAATATTTCCTGCGTTCTGCCTGCCACCTTTAGCCTGTGGTTTACATACTCCGCTACTCTTTCTGTGTCTAACCCTCCCAAATGATATGTCAACGCCAGCCGCTGACGTAGCTGCGGTATTGCATCTATCTTCTTCTGCAACTCCGGCTGGCCTATTAATACAAGAGTCAGCAGGAATCTGTCGTTTAATTGAAAATTCAGAAGCAGCCTTAGTTCCTCAAAGACATCTTTTCTGTCTATGGCCTGTGCTTCGTCTACTATGATAACCGTATCTCTTTTCTTATTATAATTTTCATATAAGAGATCATTCAGGGTATGGAGAATTCTTAACTTCGTGCCTGGCGGGTTAACGGCTTTCAGCTGGAATAATATTTCGCGCAGTAAGTCTATTTTTGACAGCATGGGGTTTACTATCAATGCAACGTCGCAATTTTTTCCTTCCAACAATTCTTTGACTATAACACGGCATAGAAGCGTTTTGCCTGCCCCGTATTCTCCGGTTAACATTGCGGCGCCCCTTTTCTGGGATATCGCATATTTTAATCTGGCATATGCCTCTGTGTGGTCTGGGGAATAATAAATAAAACGCGGATCCGGCGTATTTTCAAACGGCTTTTCGGTAAGGTTCCAGTGCTCTAAGTACATATAAGTACGCTTCCCTTAAATTGTATTTTTATTTCCGAAAGCTTTTTGCTACAGCTTAAGACATCCTTGTACGAGGTATGATACGTTTTGGATACTACGAAAATACCGTCGGCATTTGAGGAAAGTATAATAGCATCCGGACTTTTTAAAAGGTTCGGAGAATCTACGACTACGCAGTCAAATTGATGCCGTAATTGCTTAAAAAGTTCCTGCATTTCCTTGGATTCTAAAAGGTCCGCGAAGTTGGACACCTTCATCCCGGATGGCAATATTTTTAATCTATCCAGCCCGTAAGTCTTAAGAACTGTATCTAGCTTTATGCCGCCGCTTAAAAGCATATCGGTGACGTCCTTGATGCAATCCTGCAGTTTGGCTTTGCCGGATATTATATCCGAAATGCCTATTACCTTAGCGCCTATTCCGAAAAGTTTGGCTACGGACCTTTTGTTAAGATTTGCGTCCAGCAAGATAACTCTTTTGCCCAAAAGCGCCAAAGTAATAGCTAAATTAGCGCAAACAGTACTTTTGCCGGTTTTATTTTCAGGGCTTGTGAATAGCATTACTTTTTTGTCTATTTCGCCCTTAAAAGCGTCCAGTTTCAGGTGCGTCGCTAAAGAGCGATAAGCGTCGACATAGTCAGAAGAACTATCATAATAAAAAAGCAGCTGGGCCTCTATACTTTTAGGTCCGTACGCAACCTGTTTATATTTCTGTCGTAGTTTCCTCTTAGGCTTGATAAAAGGTATTGTCGCCACCAGCGGCAGGCCGGGTATATTTGATATTGAGGCTTCGGAAATAATAGTATCCTTAAACGCGGCTGCAATCAACGACATGATAAACCCTATCAGAATACCGGCTAAAATAAACCTTTTATATATATCTGCTGCGTCTACAGCGCCTATGGGAACAGGGGGTTTGGTTGCATAGCTGTCTATATTTATCGACGGTTGTTTTAAATCCAGCAATAAGCTGTTTTTTTGCTGTTGCAGCTTAACTATCTCCTGGTAAATATCGTTATATTTTGCCCTCTGTTCATCTATATTTAGCTGAAGCATATCTAAACCTTCTACAGCAGGCAGGCTTTCTAATTTCTTTTTTAAGGAATCTATCTCTATGTTTGCGCTTATAACTTCCGGGTGCAATTCTGTATACCTTCGCAATAGCCCTTCCTTGTGCACCTGAAGTGCCATAAGCTGGTTTTTAAGTGATATGCGCATGCTTTCTATGGAATCGTATTCTGTTTTCAGCGATTTAAATTTTGGCTCAACTGTACTTAATTCTGCTTTTACCTTGTCCAGCTGGGCAGTGTATCTGCTTATCAAGCCATCTATTTTGTCTATTTGTTCTTTCTTTCTATCCTGCATCGATAAAACGGCATTTGTTTCTATTTCATATTTGCATTTTTCCGCAATGCTGTTTGCTATCTTTGCGATCTCCGAGGGGTTTTTACCTTTTACCGTTATGGTCATGTTACTAAAATCCGGAGAAATATTAAATTCTACATTAGCGCGTTGTTCTTTGGACAGGAAATTAAATGAATCATATTTAAAGAATTTGGATGGGTCTTCGACAAGGCCTTCGTTTATGATAAAAATTTTCCCTGTTTCAGCTAAAATTAAATTGGCAGATGCTGTATATGATATGGGGTTATAGAAAAGATATATTGCAGCAGCGCAGCCGGATATTAATACCAACAATAAAAGATAAACTAATAATTCATATTTTAATTTTATTAAAAAATTTTTCATGCGCTAATTAATTCTTGTCTCCTATGCCCCAATCGCCTTTTATAAAGACGCGCCTGCCCTTATCTTTGGGCAAGTCCATGTCAACGGCTTTATTCCAAGGCGTAATGTTGTCAATATTTCTGTAAAAGTTGGCTTGTTCTACCACTTTACGAATTTCGGTCTTAACTGTATCCAGCTGGTCCACAAAATCCGTAAATGTAGCGAGCCAGCCCCTTGCTAAAAATATTATATCGTCGGAATGAATTAATATGTTTTCACGCATATCTGCCTGCCTGAATATCTTGTGGGCATTAACAACTATTATTTTAGGCTCATCGCCCTTTGTAATGCCTCCGCGGATTACATAAATCTTATGCAAGTTTACATCGGTATTATAGCCGCCTGCCATGGCAAGGGCTTCTATTACCCTTATTGGTTCGGCAAACCTTATAATACCGCCGCCGCCGGATTCATCTATAACAATAGCCCTTTTGCCTCCGAAAGATTCGACTATAACAGAAACTTGTGGTACTCTTATATATTTACTTAGCTTTTCCTCCAGAGCCATTCTTACTTCTTCAATGGTTGCTCCTTTTGCCTGGACATCGCCTATTAAAGGAAAGGAAAATTTTCCGTCAGGCCTTACAACAACTGTCTTTTCCAGATCCGGGATCTGCCACACGGAAACATTAAGCACGTCTCCGCCCTCCATTCTGTAATCTTCCAATTGCCAACCCCTGTCTTCTATCTCATTGGCATAATAAACTTTAGTTTCATTTATAAAACCGGGTTTATCTAATGATGTTTCCTGGGTTGCAACACTTTCGTTTTTGTGCGGCAGGCTGACGCACCCCGTTGCCGTAAACATGCATAACGCAGAAATTATTAATAGATTAAGCTTTATGTTCATCTTCTTTTTTCTTTCCGTAATAATCGTATTGATAATAATAATAAGAGCCATATCCGGCTATGCGGGATTCTATACCATTAAATACAACTCCTATTATTTTTGACCTCACATCTTCCGTTATCCTAGCAGCCCTTCTTAATGCCTTCTTCGGGGTAACTCCGGCCCTGGTTACCAAAATAGAGGCGTCTACTTTTTTCATTAAAAGGGTTGAATCTGCCACTGCAAAAATCGGCGGCGAATCAATAATAATTAAATCATATTCCTGTTTGAACATATCTATGACCTTATCAAAGGCATCTGAACCCAACAGCTCTGCCGGGTGCTGCGGATGCCTGCCTGCAACTAATATCGAAAGGTTTGGTATGCCCTTAGAGACTGGCTTAATGCCGGTTTTACCTTCAAGAAGCTGCGCCATGCCTTCTTTATTTTCAAGTCCGAAATATTCGCTTAGGGTAGATTTACGAAGGTCACAATCTATTATCAGAACCTTTTTGTCTGTCTGGGCAAACGCCACAGCAAGGTTGCTGGATACAAAGGTTTTCCCCTCTTTAGGAATAAGGCTTGTAATTAAAAGTGTTTTTACTTCCCTGTCCATCGTGCTAAATTTAATGTTTGTTCTTAGGCCCCTAAACGCTTCGCTGACAATAGCACGGGGCTCTTCCACAAGCGGCAGAGAAGGGATTCTTTTTTCGTCTAGCTTTGGCTTTCCGTATAGAGGCAATTCCCCTAAAATGCGCATATCCAGGGCTTCTTCCACCTCAGCCATGTCTTTCACAACCATGCGCAGGTTATCAACTAAAACAACTGCGGCAATGCCTGTGCCCAGGCTGAATATGATTGAAAATAAAATACGGTTTATGAGCGTTCTTGCCTTTTCATGCATATTAAAAGGCTCTGTGGGCATTGTCGGCGCATCAACTATGGTAAAAGTAGCTGTTGAACTTATTAATTTATTAACGAGGTTAAATTCCTGAAGAGCTTCAAGGGCCTTTTCCGCCAACTGCTGTTTTATCATAACGTTTCTTTTAAGATAACTATATTCCACCATTACATTGCTTAAACCCTCATTTATGAGGGCGGTCATGTCTTCTTCCCTGTTGTTTAAAGCATCTATTTCCCTTTTTAGGGTTTCTATCGTCGAGTCAATTTCCCCTGTAATATACTTCTGCATTGAAGTAAGCTCTTCCCTGGCTCTCAGGACATCCGGATGCTCTTCTTTATTAACCAGCAAAAGGTCTTCCACTTTTTTATACAGCTTGATATATAACGGTATCAATTCACGGTTTGTCAGGTTTTCGCGTTCACGCTCAAGCAGTTTATATGTGTCTATATCGCCGGTAGAGCTTCTAAGTTGCTCTATTTTCTTTAAAAAATCTTCTTTTTTTGATATCTCGGAACGTATTTCGACAAGTTTAATGGCCAGAACGTCTGTATCGCTTTCAAAAAAATTTGTCTTTTTTTCCTTGGATTCCTGGCCAGACTCGGACCTTTCGGCGAGTTCAATTATTTTCGATACCATCTTGTTTTCTACGATAAATTTAGTAAGTTTTAACTTGGAGCTTTCCAGCTCCTGCCTTACAGAATCTAATTCTTTTTCAAAGGAATCCATGGTTTCTTTTGCAATCTGCTTTTGACTGTTTAGCGTTTCCTGCCTGGTGGCCTCTATTAAATTATCCATTATTCCCATGGCTGCGTTAGGGGATGGGTCAACAACGGTTATTTTTATGTAATTAAGCTCCGGCTTTAGGGTAAGATTGCCTCCATAGTAAACATCTTCCTCTTCCTCGTCCTCCCTGCCACGCAGCAATTTAAAATAATATTCTATTTTTTCCCTATCGCCGTCTGCAAGATTATACACTTTTTTTACAACGTTCTCTAAAATGACGCTGCTTTGCATTAGCCTGGAGATACTCTCTGCTTTTGCTCTATACATGGTTGATTCTTCTTCGGAATTGCGTAGCGTATTTTTCGCTACAATATCAAGCCCTGCTATTATTCTTAACCTTGCGGTAGTTTTATAAAGAGGGGTAAATTCTGGTTCTCTTTTTTTGAGCACTATTAGAGTAAGAGGTATTACGCTTACAGTAATTATAGAGATGAGCACTTTATATTTAAGTATAATATAAAGGTATTTAAAAAAGACATCTATAAAAGTCTCTTCTCTTGCTACGGGAATATGGCTTTTCTGCTGGCTTTCGTTTACCATTTTTTATTATTATATTTATTATATTATAAATACTTTTTAATATAATATCACATAAAGTTCATCGAAGTCAAGCGCATATTGACACTTTTTGCTTGCTATGTTTTGAAAATTCTGATATTATTTTTCTATGAAATCTTTTATTGTGTTTTTTTTGTTTTCTAGTTTGGCCCTGTTTGGCAGGCCTGAATTTGTTTGGGCTCAGTTTTATCAAAAGGCGGACTATGGTGATATGAGCACAACAAGAAAAAATGAGGTCAGTGGTTATAATTATTATAATCCTGAAGGAAAAATGACCGGGTACTCCAAAAAAACATACAAAGGGGATTATATTTATTACAACAACGAAGGAAACTCGTTGGGCACTTTGAAGAAGGAAGGAACTGCCTATACATATTACAATGCGGACGGTATAGCAATGGGAACAATGCGAAAAACTCCTACAGGGGAATACAGGTATACTGATAAATTTAACGGAGGGTTAAGAAGCGTTACCCCGCCGCCGGGCCAGGATATAGGTTTTCTCTCGCCGGATTCATTCCAGAAAGGCACCTTTTCTACGCAATTGGAAGGGACTCTTAAAGAAAAAGAGCCTTAACTTTTTCTTCTGTCCACATAAAAACAACTGCCTTCTATGGACTTGGCTTTCTTTTTTACTTCAGCTGCTATGTTGGTTACTTCACCATAAGAAACTATGGTGCGTATTTGGTTTGTCACGCCCGACAGGGAAATGGACATTATGGGGAATTTCATTATATCGCCTTGCCGTGAATGAGCCTCTATATAGCCTCGTTCAAGATCTTCCTTGTTGTATAAAAGCCTGATCCTTTTGTCAAACTCCGCCATGATATAATCTGTTATATCTTTGCCTTTTTCCGGCGTAGTAAGCAATATAAAATCATCTCCACCCTCGTGGCCTATAAAATCACCTTTGTTTCCGTTTCTTGACATTGCTTCCTTAAAAATATCCGCCGTCAGCTGTATTGCCTTGTCGCCTGCCTCTATTCCGTATTTGTCATTAAACGCCTTGAAATTATCCAGATCGCAATATATGACTAAAAATTTTTCTGTGCTTTTTATCCTTTTATCTATCTCGTTGCGTATTACAATGTTGCCGGGCAATTTGGTCAGGGGGTTTGCGTCCTCTGCTATACGTTTCATCTTTATTAATTCCTCGGTCATGTAATTAAAAGTTTCCGCCAGTTCCTGCATTTCATCTTCGGATTTTATTTCAATGCGCTTATCGAGGTTGCCTCTTGCTATTTCGCCGGTTATATTATTCAAAATAGCTATCGGCTGTATCAATATTTTAGACAAAAATACGGCAAGAGCTATGTTTGCGATAATTACAAGTATGACGGTAATCGCCACGGGGATATAAACTTCAGAGAGCGCGTCCCGTATGTTGCCTAGGTCATATTCTATTTTGGCTATAATGTTTTCTGCGCACGGAATATATAAACTAACTGTATTGTTTTGTTTGTTTACCGTAGAATATATCTGGCTGGAAACAGAAGGATTCTGAAAAATTCCTTTTAGCACTTCGGCGTCTTTTTTACTTAAAGCAATACTTGAGTCTGTGGAAAACAGCACATCTCCTGTCCTAGAAAAAACAGTAGCTTTGCTTATAATGTTCGAACTATACAGGACGTTTATTGTGCCCTGTATGGTATTTTGCTGTATTCTTAATTCTTGCTGAGCAACGTCTTTTAATGCTGCGTTTAAATTCTGCTGTAATAACAACGCTCCAGTTTTGGCTCTGTAATAGTTAAAGTCTACTGCTCTATTTAACTGATTATATATCTGGATGCCTGTAAATATGGCTATAAATACCATCGAGAATATAATTAGAACGGTTATAAGGCGGTTTTGCAGGCTTGTTTTCATCTGTTTATAAGGTTATATATGACGAAGGCCTCATAATTAAAATGAGGCCTTCTTTTTTATTTTTTAAATATCTTAAATAAAAATAAGATATTTAAAATTTTACGCCTTTTTAGACAATTTGCCCAAAACGCTTAATATTAATAAGCTGTTAGCTATCATAACACCTGTAGCAGGCTTAATGGGCCTTAAATAAGAAAATATCATCGGGTTGCCTACAAAGGTCCCTATAATTGAATAAACTAAAAGTGCTATACCTAATACTACAATTATTCCATTTATTTTTGCCATAATACACCCCCTTTTCAATTAGATTATAACCGGCAAATTGTCTTTGGTCAAGCAAATTGTTAATTTTCTTATATTTTAATACGCGCCTTTGCCAGCAAAAACAACAAACAGAGTCTTAAAGAGTATATAAAAATCCATTGCAAGGTTCCAGTTGTCTACGTATTCCAAATCATACTCAATCCACTTCGTAAAATCCACATTGCTGCGGCCCCTTATTTGCCACAGACATGTCAGGCCGGGACGCATCCTTAAGCGTCTTCTTTGGAACCCCATTAATTTTACCACTTCATAATCTATTAACGGCCTTGGGCCTACGAGGCTCATGTCGCCCTTTATTATGTTTATTAACTGCGGTAATTCATCCAGGCTGAAACGCCTCAGGAATTTACCCACATTTGTGACCCGCGGGTCATTTGTTAATTTAAAAACAGGCCCGCTCATTTCATTAAACCTTTCAAGTTCCTGCTTTCTCTGTTCCGCGTCAGATGTCATAGAGCGGAATTTATAAAGGGTAAATATCCTTCCGTTTAAACCGCCTCTTTTTTGGGAAAAAATAACCGGGCCGGGAGATTCCATTTTAATAGCTATGGCTATTAAGGCAAAAACCGGCAGCGCCAGCAAAAAAAAGCCTAAAGATATCACTATGTCTAAAAATCTTTTTATAATCACGGCGCCGCTAAACTTTGGGGAGGACCTAAAAATAATAACCGGGGTCCCGAACAAGTCGTCTACTTCCTGTTTCGCGATGTTCATATGAAAAAAATCCGCCTTAAGCCAGGCCTCAGCTCCGTGTTGTTCGCATATGCCTAAGCCTTTTTCAACATATGATTCTATGTTTTTATAGTCGATAAACAGGACATAATCTACCACTCTTTCTGTCAGGACCTTTTCAAGCCCGTTAATCCCGTCGTATACCGGCACTGTTGGCCCGAGGCCCTCTTTCTTTATATTGTTAATTCCGTTGTTTTCAGCGGTAACAAGACCGACTACCTCTAAGCCATACTCCGGGTTATCGTTTATCTTTTGTATGATATCCTTGAAATTATTGGAAGCGGCAAATAATACAATATACTTTACGTTTAAGCCTTTCTGTCTTAGAACATGTAAGGAGGATATTTCTAAAAATTTTTTAAGTATAATCGTAACCGAGCCTATAATACCAAAAGCTATCAGCAATAACCTGCTGGTGTAATAAATTTTAAAAGCAAACAATATAAAGGCTAAGGCGATGACGGCTATTAAAAAGCTTCTTATTACCGCTAATGTAACGTGATAGAACTGCTTAAAACGCAAAGGGCCATACATGCCGCTCGCAAAAAAAGAAACCATTATAAACGGATAAGACATAAGCAAAATCCACGCGTATTCTTTAAAGAGCAGAAAAAGTCTCACTATTTCTACGCTGCCGTGGAGATATGCCTCTCTGGCCACTATAGCAAGTATAAAAGAAAACGCTATTAAAATAGCGTCGAGTAATACGTCTAACTCTATGAAAATCTTCGCTCTTTCTCTGAACATAAAAAGTTTATTCCTTTTCTGCTATAATATAAGTTGTAGTGAAAAAATACGGAAATACTTTGGCAAACGCATATTTAATATTTACGGCAGGGTGCGCCATCTTTTTAATAATTTTAAAGCCGTTATTTTTAAAATGCCTTATCATAAAATATGACGTATGGCATATAGCATCATCGTCAACGTATTTTACCAAACTGGGTTCGAATTTTCCATATTTAAATGTAAACTTATCGGATATAAGCGCTCTGGTAAATTTGATAATATGCTTTAGCGTAGCAGCCAACAGCTCCGGCATGGATATACACATCCTGTGCCCTTTTTTAAACCCATATTTTTTGGAATAATAGAAAATCAGCAGTGGCATAAGGGGCGAATCGTTATTGTGGGCTACTATAAACAGCATGCCGCCTTTTTTTAATATGCGTTTTATCTCTCCAAAAAATACTTCTGCATTGTATAGATGTTCAGCAACATTATAAACACCGACAAAATCTGTTGAATTATCTCGCATCGGGATATTGCATAGGTCTCCCTGGATAAAATTTCCTCCGGGGAACCGTATTTTCGCTTCTTTTAAAAACCTTAGGCTCCAATCTACGCCTATGAGCTTCCTGTCGCCTGAAAGCTGCGCAACGGCTGTGCCAATGCCGCACCCTGCGTCTAATATTATAGATTTTCTGACAGTATACCTTCGTATGATCTCAACGTATTTCTTATAAAATCCTGAATCGCCCAATTCAGTAAATACGCTATCATATATATTTTCGCTCTCATAAAAATTTCTATGCGGGGCAGCTTGCCGGTAATGGTATGTTTTCATAATGATAAACTTCGGATATTTTTGCGGTCATACTTTCTCTGCTATGATGTATGTTGTGGTAAAAATATAGGGAAACATTTTGGCAAATGCATATTTAATACTTGTAACCGGATGAGCCATATTTTTGACAATTTTAAAGCCATTATTTTTTAGATATCTTATCATGAAATACGACGTATCGCATATTGCGTCGTCGTGGATGTATTCTAGCAAATCCGGGTTAAATTTTCTATATTTAAACGTAAATTTCCTGGATAGGCATACTCTGGCAAACTTAATTACCTGCCGTATTTCTGAAATCAAAAGCTCCGGTAAAGACATATACATCGCATGCCCTTTTTTGAATTTATATTTTTTTGAATAATAGAAAACCAGCAATGGCATAAGGGGCGAATCGTTGTTATGGGTTATTATTAAAAGTTTGCCGTTTTTATTTAATATGCGCTTAACTTCTTTTAAAAATTTCTCTGCACTGTATACGTGTTCAATAACATTATATGAACCTACAAAATCAATGGAATTATCAGATACCGGTAGATTGCAAAGATCGGCTCGTATAAATTTACCGTTGGCTATCCGCCTTTTTGCCTCTTCTAAAAATCTCTGGCTCCAATCTATACCAATGATTTTCCGGTTCTTATCCAGCTGTTCTATTACGCCACCAAAACCACAACCCGCATCCAGTATCAAAGATGGTACGGACGTATACCTGCGTATGATATCAGCATAACCCTGATAAAATTTCTGCCCTAATTCGGAAAATTGTCCTTTATAGGTAGTATCTTTTTCGTAAAAATCCTTATAAGGAATACCTTCGCTGTCAGTATAGAGTTTCATTTATAATATATCGGATATTTTTGCAGTTATACTTTTTATACCAAAGTCGTTGACCGACTTCTGTCTTGCATTTACACTAAAAAGCTTCATTTGCTGCGGCTGTTTTAAAAGCTCTGTTATCGCTTCTGCAAGCGCGTTTGGATTTGCAGGATCTATAAGCAGGCCTGTGTTTCCATTTTCAATGATTTCTGGGCTAGCGCCTATATTGCTTGCTATCACAGGCACGCCGCAGGCCATAGCTTCAATTATATCCCTGCCAAATGGCTCCGGCTTTGTGGAACAATGCGTAACTATATCAGAAGCAGCCATTATTATTTCCGGATTGGTTTGGTGGCCTAAGAAAATTATCTTTTTTTCCATGCGCAAATCTTTAACCATAGCTTTTAGCTGCTGTTCGTAGGTTTTACAGCCAAATAGCGGCCCTCCGGCAATTAAAAATATTACATCGTCTCTTTTTCTGCAAACGCTTTCCGCGGCCCTTATAAAAACTTTCTGCCCTTTCCATTCTTCAAGGCGCCCTATCAAAGAGATTATTTTTTTGTCCTTTGCGTTAAGGCTCCCTTTTATATCTTCTACGTTTATGTCCGGGTTAAACCTGATTGTATCCACTCCATTGTATATAACTATCGCGTTTTTGTCTTCGCCGCCTGCTTTTAAGTAAGCTTTTTTTACCACTTCCGACACGCATATTATTTTATCGGCGAGTTTGCTTGAGCTTATTATTCTCGGAATAACGCCCGGCGGATAAAAATCTTTTGTTAAACAATCATGCAGATGCCATATTAATTTTGCATTACACTTTTTAGCTGCTTTTGCCGCATACACTAAACTTTTTACTGTATTTGCATAGACTACCTCTGCATTTAGATCTTTTATGATGCCCGCTGCGGCAGCTGTAAACCTGGGCATACTTATAGCTGACCTTATATAAGAAAAAATGCTTGTGCTTATGCTGGTGGAGCGTTTCAGCGTCCTGAAATATACAGGCAATTCCTGTATTATTGTTTCTATTTTTTCCCTTTTAAGAGCTTCGTAAAACGGGCCCGTTGCCCCGAGAAGTACAACCGGATAAAATTTTTCCAGGTTTATGTTTTTAATAATTTCCAGAAGCTCAATTTCCCCGCCGCCTAATTCTGCCTGATGGTCTGTAAAAAGTATTTTCTTCATTTTATTTTATAAATATCAACACCCAATTCCCCTTTCATCTGATGGATAAGATTATGCGAATGAGAACTCAATATATACGATATTCTATCCTCGCTTTTTTCTACATTCTGCGGCTTATCCTGCCTGTAGAAAACAACGAGATAGGTTTTATCGGTTATATAATGACTCAAGTTTTCATTGTTTACATCAACATATTTCCTGTCACCCCAGTTTTTCTGTAAGAATTTGCTTGTCTCGCCATCGCATATAATGATGCCTCCTTCTTCCGTATTCTGATATATGGCATCTCTAATGGCGCTGCCTTGCAAGAGATATTTTTGATGAGCAAAAGACACATAAACGCCCATTAAAAAAACGCACAAGGCAAATACTATAAAAATATTTCTGTTTTTGCCTTTTTTGGCATATCTATCAAGGATTATAAGATAGAACATTAGTAATAAAGTAATTATCGGCAAAATATAGCGTTGGCTTACCATAAGATATTTGGCTATATGCCGAAAGCTCAAACTGTGCACATAATCTGACCCCTGATGGAAGAAATTGCTGCTGATAAAAAGCAAGAATATAAAACATATAATAACCCCTGGGCGCTTTATGGCATTATGGTTTTTCACCATAAAAGGGCTTATTATCATTAAGGGATAAATGAGCAGAGTCGAAGCGATGTATACAGGCAGGTTGCGGACTATGTCATTAAAACTAAATTCAATGCCAATAATTCGATATGGAAATTGGAATATCCCGCCGTAATAACGATAATTATACAGCAGTATAAACAAAGCGAAAGGCAAGATTCCATAACATAAATACAGTATATTCAATCTTTTCCCTTTGGCAGGAAAAAACAATCGCGCTAAAACGGCGCAGCCCGCAAGAATGATATTATAATATTTTATAAGGCAAATTAATCCAAAAATAACGCCTGATATAAAATAATTTTTTTTATCATCTTTTAAATAAAAATAAAATGCAATAACAAATAAAGAGGCTGATACCATATCTGCGGTCAGGGTTCTTGCATATAATACAAACCCTGGATAGAAAAGGTAAAAAAATGACATGTAGGGATTAATGCTGCATTTTTTAAGAATTTTATATACAAACCAAAATGCCCCTATATGTAACAGCGGGTTCAACAGAAACAACGCTTTCCAACTGATGAAAGTAAAAGGTAAAAGCAGGGCCGATAAGCCAATAGTGTAATAACTTACTAAGCCTTTCCCCGCGTCTAGAGTAAAATGCGCGTACATTGGGTCTTCATAAAGAATCCTGCCTTCTTTCAAATTATACGCAAAGTCAAAGTAGCCGGCTTCATCCATTGTCGTATAAAATGTGGGATAAAAAAACAAATACAACCCCATAAATAGCAATATGCTTATTATTATAAATATGCCTTCTTTGCGCATCATTTGCTTGTTATGCCTGCCTTTTTATTTTCGTTATAAATTTCCTCATAAATCTTGTAAGTCTCACAGGCGCATTTTTTCCAATTGTAATCTTTGGCAATCTCAAATCCTTTCTTTATAAGATCGACTCTCAAAGTTTGGCCATTAAAAAGATCGTTTATGCACTTTTCGAGGCTTTTTAAGTCCAATGGGTCAAAGAAAATGGCAGCACCAGCAGCCACCTCATGAAACGGGGGAATATCGGAACATATGACAGGGCAGCCGCAGGCAAGGGCTTCCAGTATGGGCAAGCCAAACCCTTCAAATAAGGACGGCATAACTATGGCATCCACGCAATTATAAATCTCGGTCAGGTTGTTTTCGCGGTATAGGTCCATGAAGGGAAAATGCATAATCTGCTTATCAAGCCTGTGTTGTTTTATGTATCTTGCATGGGAATTTAGCAAGGGCCCGACTTTTACAAGTTGGATTTCGGGATGCATTCTTAAAAATTCAAGCAGAATGTCGATATTTTTGTGCTTATAGGCTTTTCCTACATGCAAAATTGCTTTATCTTTAATGCGATATTTATTTTTCAGCGCCTCTTTAGAAATTGCTGCGGGTTTAAAAATATCGCTTACTCCGTTTGGTATCACTTTTATTCTTTGGGCTATGGAATTTCCGAAGAAACGCATAATGGACTTACGGCTAAAATCAGAAACGGTAATTATCCTCTTTGCCCTGGGCAACAGTTTAACATTATGCCAATATCTTATTCTGCCTGCTGCTGAAACTGTTTTTGGATACAATAACGGGGTCAAATCATGACAGGTTACAACCGTCTTATCCGGATCTATCGCCTTTAAAAGGCCGCAATAACTTTGATCGCTTATATGGTTTACATCGGCTTGATGCCTGGCAGCAACCAATGGGTAAATAAATTCTTTCTCTAGATAATATTTAAAAATTGGTAACTTATTTGCGCGAATGCTAAAATCTTTTACATTCGATGGCATATTTTTTAACAATTCTTGCGCATAAATATGCATACTTGGATTTTTTTCTGTTGTTATATTTTTAAATATCGTTACTTGCATCTTTTGGCAATCTCATAGGTTTTAAGGCCCGCTAGTTTTACATAGCAGAACACCGGCCAATTTAAAAAATTTATAAGTGGGTTTGAACTGTTTATAATTTTATAGCAAAATCCCGGGATTATATCGGCATCATAAATTTTTCTTTGGAGTTGGATAGTTTTTCGTTTTCTATAAATATTAATTATATTAAACAGCAACCAGCACCACGCAGATAATATGGCTAGCGAATAGCCTGGGTTATAGAACAGCCGTATAATAATAAGAGCTATTTTTTTTATTCCATCGGCCAAAAATAAAGGAACGAGCTTGATCAGGGTTTTTGTTTCGTAAAAAATAAATAATGTCATTATCCTGTTTCTTTCTGACAAATAGCGTGCTTTAGTTTCTATCTTATTTATTTTTACTGTCCGCGAACACTTATGGTACACAACAGCGTAAGGGCTCCTTTGTATCTGATAACCCTGTAATCTCAGGCGCCAGCAAAAATACATATCTTCATAATATATGAAATAATCTTCGTCGAAATAACTATCAAGAATACTTTTCTTAAATAAAAGGCAACATCCGCTTGCGGTAAGATGCGTAGTAATATAATCATCAAAAACATTATTGATTATATAGCCCATTAAATTATGCGTGGCATTTTTTAAAGTATGTAAATGCTGCGGCGTGGGCCATGTTTTCTCTTTTGGCGTACCATAATCAATGAAAAAGGCATAGGTGGCTCCCATCTTTTCGTCGCTTAAAAGAGTTTTTACAAGCTCATCAAGCCATGCTGTATCTACAACGGTATCGTTATTAAGCAAACATATTAGCTCGCCTTTCGCTTCTTTTATGCCTATGTTGCATCCTCCCGTAAAACCATAATTTTTATGCTTTTCTATCAATTTTATGTCTGTTCTTTTTCCTAATGCCTGTACAGAAGTATCCGTAGAACCGTTATCGACAACTATAATCTCGTAGGAGGGATAGGTTGTGCTTTTCAATGAATCCAGGCACTCGATGGTATCGTTTATGTTGTTATAGTTTAAAATAATTATCGAGACCAGCGGGTTGTTCATCATTCAGCCTTTTTTTGTTTTTTAGGCTTTCGCGACATTGAAACCAATATACAGGCATCTTCGATATGCTCTTTGTCTATGGCAAAATCCTTAAGCTTCACCTCTTCAAACGGGGTGCTGCCGAGCATACGCGCAAAAAACTTTCTCAAAACTTGCACCCTTAATTTATTCCTTAAATTGAAGATATCCAAGCCCCTTAAGAAAGCGTGAGGCATGCTGATTTTTCTGACATCTCTTTCACCCAGGACGGCGACTGTTTCAAAATGCTGTAACAATAAGTCTTTATACGCCTCTTTATCGTAGGGGTGCTTATGGAACGGATTCCGGTCCAATGTTCCTGGCGGAATCTGCGGTGTTGAACCTATATAAATGCCGTCTTTTGTGATGATTCTGGTAATTTCCGTCAGATATGTGTCGGGGGCCTCCAGATGTTCAATTAGTTCAAAGGAAATAACAGCATCAAAAAAAGAATCTTTAAACGGCAAATTATTGCAATCTGCGCATACAAAATATGAGTTTTTTGATTTATATTTATCTCTGGAGTGTTTTACGGTTTCAAAATCGTAATCTACACCTATTGATAAAGCTGAAAATTTAGATATTATATCAATGCCATACCCTTCACCGCTTCCTGTATCCAATACTTTTTTATTTTTGCAATATTCTTCCGCAAAACGATACCTTGCAGCTGACTGCTGCATCAGGTATTCATTGCCTTTAATAAAATGTGCCCTTTCGGATTTATATATCATCGTTATTTTTCCAATACAGCTTTATAATGTTTTTCAGGGCCCTGGGCTTTATATTTCCTTTTCTTAAACAGCCTTTTCATTTTGTCATCCTGCCATATATAATAAGGGCCCCTGAAAAACGAAACCAAGAGCCCGTGCCAGCCATCCATAAATCCATACCATTGAAAATAAAACAGCACAAAAAACCTTATGCACTTATATATGGTTACATACACAGAAGGTGCCGGGCTTTCTGTGGCTTCTGGTTCTTCAGAATTTATCGCGGTATAGTATCTTGTCTTCCTGATAAAAGAACTTACGCTGTCATAGCTATAGTGCAAATAGGGGTTTTTGAGGTATCCCCACTTTCCTTTTGATTCCATTTCTTCGTGTTCTCCGCGCACCTCATACCGGGCATGCCCTTTCTTAAATATCTGCTTTCTGTAGGTATATTTGCCTACGCCGCGCTTGACTTCTTTGCCAAACATAAAAAGCCTGCACTTACAATAAAACCCGTCATATCCGTAACCGTCTTTTTCCAAAACTTCCATAATTTCTTTATGCAGTTCTTCTGTCATTATCTCGTCGCTGTCCCAACGCATTACCCACTCCGAGGCCGCCATGTCTATGCCAAAATTCACGTTTGCGAATATATAATCGTGTCTTTGCACAACTTTAACATTGGAAAATTTTCTGCAAATATCGGGCGTGCCATCTTCGCTGAACATGTCCACTATTATTATCTCGTCTGCCCACTGCAGGCTTTTCAGGCAGGACTCTATTATTTTTTTGACTCTATACGTAGGTATTATTACGCTTAAATGTTTTTTCATCTACGGGTTTTTCTCCGCGCCTTTAAAGGCCTTGTTGATTAATATGGCGAAAAAATCTTTGATCTTTACGCCGAACTGCTCTTTTATAAAAGGAATAAAAATATATTTTGCAAAAAGTGCGTATATAATAAGCAGGGTTAATATCCCTATGTACATATTACTTGTTTTACCTATTATATTAAACAAAATAAATATTGGCGCAAAAATAGAAACTACTATTCTTATATTCCTTAAAATCTGCTTTCGCAGTTCTTTAAGGGCAATATAATAAAAAACCGAATCATAACAGCCCTGCACAAAATATGCTATGATAAATCCATATACCCCGTATTTAAACGATAAAGCTGTTCCTGTGGATAAAAACAAAACAGCCCTCGTTATCAGCTGGATGAGGGTCGTCGCTTCTTTTCCTTTGGCCCACAGAATATGGTGCATAAAATATTGCGCAGCTTTTGTCAGGTAAAAGAAAGAAAAAACCGAAACTAAAGGAGCTGCCCCCAGCCATTTCTCCCCGGCTACTATGCGTATAATGTCTTTTGAAAAAACAAAAACAAATGAGTTAAAAGGTATTATCAGCGCAAATGTCATCATTGTAAAATTGCGGTGGATTTTTTTTATCTTATCGATGTTATCCTTGAATTTTGAATATAAAGGATAAACTACGCTTTCCATGGCATCCAGTATAAAATTGTTGAATAAGAAAGAATATTTAATTGCTATAGAGTATAACCCTAAGCTGGTCGGAGATATAAACCTTGTTAGTATGACCCTATCCGAGTAATCGGATATGGAGCCTGCTAGATACGTAAGATTAAAAACAAAACCTTCTTTTATATAGCCTGCGTATTGCTTGATTGTTATTATGCGACCTGTAAAAATATCCTTTTTATAAAGAGCAAGCGCGAAGATGAAAAAGAATATCTTGGATATTATAGTAGCATATATAAAAGAATAAACTCCGTAATTGTTTAGCGCAAAGAAAATAGTGGAAAGCCCGTAGCTTATTATATCTGCCATCCAGGCCACAAACAATTTATACCGTTCCAGCCTTTCTGTGCCTAAATAGATAAACCCCATATTAATGACGCCCGGTAAAAGCGCTATAAATAATATCCTTACCATGTGCGGAGCCTGCGGGCTTATAAACAAAAGAAGGCCTGCGCAGGCCTCGATTAACATTGTTGCTAAAATTGCGTTAATGGTTATAACCTGTATAAAGTGGCCTGCTTCATAACTCTTCTTGCGGATAAACAATGGGCCCTGGCCCATGAGAACATTATCAATAAAAAAATAAAGCAGGGCAAATAAGGGCGCGAATAAGCCGAAATACATCGGCTCCAAAATCCTTATCAATATCAGGGAAAAAATAACCTGCAAAACGTTATACATTACAGTGACGCTCTGACTAGTCAAAACAGAGACTACGGTCTTGGCTTTTGTTTGAAGCAAATCTTCTTGAATGCCTTTAGTATACAAGTTTAGTTTAGCACCTTTTTATAAATTTCTAAATTTTTTCTATATACTATCTCGGGCGTATAATTTTTACTGTATTTTTCAAATCCGTTTTCTCCGAATTTTGCCGCTAATTCAGTGGATTTCAGCAGCTTAGAGATTGCTTGTCCGATATACTCAGCTTCAGCCTTTATGACTAATCCGGTGCTGCCGTCTTGCACAAGTGTCTTTAAAGACTCATTGTCTGAGACAACGACAGGCTTTTTAAGCGCCCAGGCCTCGACAACCGCCATACCGAAAGATTCAAAACTTGACGGCAGGCATATTATATCCGATAAATTTACATAGGAGGATTTCGCCTCCAGCCCCATTCCGCCTATGTTTATTATTCTTTCATCTTTATCATCAATCACACATTCATTGTAATCCGGGCCGACAAACAGAAATTTTGTCTTGGGGAAGCTTGCCCATACTTTATCTGCTGCCTTACGAAGTTCCAGTATGCCTTTATATGTTTGCTTTCTTCCTATAAAAGTAACCACTCTGTACCCGTTTAAATTATGTTTACGCTTTAGCTCCTCTGTAAATTTAGGCTCTCCTATGTCCGCGGCCAGGCCAGTTATAAAAACTTTTCTTTCATTTACGCCGTTCTCTGTATAGAATTTTTTTTCCGGTTCAAGTAATGCTATAACAGCATCCGCATTCCTGTAAAGCGCTATATCTGTCGGACCGCATCCATACTGGCCCGGGTGTATATATGGCGTAATAACAAACGGTATTTTCAGTTCTTTTGCCGCTTCATAGGCTGCCCAGCTAAAGTGGCCGGGGGCATGGCTGTGCACTATATCAGCGCCTTTGAATATTCTTTTGAGTTTACCTTTGAATGCCCATTTATAGTTTTTTATACTCACCCATAAAAGTTGGTGGTAAAAATATCTCCTTAATTTAGGTATATAGTAAACGAGCGTCGGCACAGATAGTATTCTCTCAGCAAGGTTTGGATCCAGCATTATTATATCTAAGTTGCCGTCTTTATACGATTTTTGCGGCTTGGCAAAAACCGATATGTTTGCCGGGGTAGCCAGCATATCCCTGTTATAAATAGACAGGATAAAGGCTTCGTTACCGTCATTTAAACATTCGTGCGCCAACAACCTGACGGAGGTCTCTACCCCGCCTATGGCAGGAAAAGCTCCTGTGCTAGTGTAAGCAATCTTCATAATTTACAACACTCTATGTAACGCTTCGATATTTTATCAAGGCCAAAATTATTTTCATATAAGTCGTGTGCGTGCCTGCTGATTTCTTTGCGGGCGTCGTTGTCGGATAATAGCCGCTCTGCATTTTTTATAAAAGCTTTCTTGCTATCGGCCAAAATAAGGCTGCTATTGTTAAAAATCCGTAAATCGGTATCTTTACCAAGGGTGCTTACGGTTGCAAGCCCTGCCTGTAGTCCTGCCATAGCGGAAGTCCTGCGCGTCGATATGCCATCAAAATAAGGGCAAAGATAGATGTCTGCTATGTTAAGAAGCCTGGAAAGTTTGTCCTGGGGTAAAAAACCTGTGGCAATAATTTTGTCCTTTAGGTGCTGTTGCTGCGGATTTAACAAAGTAATTACCCGTTCGCTTTCGACCCCGGTACATATGAGCCTGACCTTGTGGCCTTTTTCTAACGCATAATCCAAAGCATCTACTACATAGTTTAATAATTTCGAAGGATGCAGGCTTCCTAAAAACAGCAGTATCTTTTCATCTTTTTGCAACTTAAGTTCTGTGCGCATAGCTTCTTTATCCGTATCCGTCAAATAAACTGTCTCGAAATTTGAAAAAACAGGTATAAAAATAAACTTATTCCTCATCCAAAAAAATATACCGGCTGACTTATCTGTCCATACCCTTAACGGCAGGCCGATACGCGCGCTAAACATTGTGATAAGCATATAGATTATCCTATTGTAAATGGCAAAAGGGAACCAATACCAGTATTTAAGTGATATTGGAAGCGCTATTTCATGGCAATAGATAAAAATCCTTTTCCTTTTAAGCCGACACCAAAAAAGCAATAAAACTAATGACAAGTGCACTCCATTCCAGCCATACATTTGCGGCACATACTGGATATTTATGCAGCCGTAATCGCCCTTATCGATAAAATCTGTTATTTTTATTATATGAAAGATATCCCATCTTTTTATCATTTTATATATACGGAGGTTATCATTACCGAACATGACTGTTTCTTTGCCGCCGGCTGTAGTCAATATATCCACCTCTATATCTTTAGAAAGTTCTCCAGCGAGCCTTCTTAAATAGCCGGCTACGCCACCGCATGGATTTGTATACTCAGGGGATATAATTAAAAGCTTCTTCATAGATTATTATAAATTATTTCTTCTAATTGCAGTGATAATTTTTCAAAAGAAAATTTATCTTTAGCAATATTAATTCCTAGTTTCCCTCTTTCCAATATGGACCTGTCGGACAGAATGGCTTCTATAACTTTGGCGGCTTTCGCAGGATACGAATCATCTCTGACGCCTTTATACGGTATCAGGAAGCCGGCGTCCCTTAAAACTGTCTTCGCATATCCTACATCGGTTGATATTACAAACTTGCCGCATGCAAGGTATTCTTCCAGTTTGGTAGGAATCCTCATTTCGCCTGCCATATTATTGGATTGCGTAGAAAAACACACATCCATACAATTAATATAAGAAGGTATTTGCTCGTGTGCTATTTTACCTGTAAAAATTATCCTGTCTGATAGCCCGTAAGATTGCGCTATTTTTTTAAGTTTTTCCAACCCATTTCCGCCGCCTACAATAAGCCCTTTAACGGGCTTTTCTTTTAACATATTTACTACTTGTATAATTTCCCACCCATAGCAAAAATTGTTTCTTTTATCCCAGACTATAGAACCAATTACACCTATGGTTAAAAAATTGGCAATGCCTAATTTTTGTTTCAAATCGTTTACTTCAAACGGTTTAAAATTATCTATATTCACGCCTTCGTTGAGAAAAAAAGCATTTCTGTAGCCTTTTAAAGTCAGAAAATCTTTCTGGTCCGGGCTTCGGGTTATTATAATATCTGCCGCCGCATATGCAATATGTTCCAGCAGCCCCGCTAAGCATCCTAAAATAAAACCATAAAATTGTTTTACTATTTGGCCATAACTATCTCCTGTTGAAACTATATATTTGAACCGCAAGATAGGCATTGTGGCAATTGCCGCAATGCAGCATGAAAAAGATACTGACTCAATATATACAAGCTCGGGCCGTAATTTTATTAGCTCTCTCATAAATAAAAAAAGGTCAAGCAGTTTATGCTTGTCATCCCTATAAAAAATAGTGGCGTCTTTCAGCAAAGGCGCATGTTGACATTGTTTCCTGACACGCCTTCCAAAAACACCGTTTTTTTCACCGCTAACTAATATGCAAACTTTCATTGTTTTATAAGACTGTTATAAAAACCGCATAGCCTTTCACTATATTTATCCCAGGTATAATTCTTTATATGCCCCGATGCGTTTGCGCCCATTTGCTGCCGTTTATCCCTGTTGTCATACAGAAGCTGAAGTTTGTCACATAAGCTGTCTGTGTCCTGCGGCTTAATTATAAACCCGTCTATTCCGTCACGCACAACACTGCCTGAATTAAAAGTGGTAATAATGGGCAGGCCGTGGGCCATTGCTTCATACACAACAAGCGCAGAGCCTTCTTCAAGAGAAGGAAATAAAAAAACATCGGCATTCTGGTAATAGCCCGTGGTTTCGTTATGCGGCACAAAACCTTTTATTTTAATCGACGGATTTTTGCCTGCGCAGCCTTTTAATATGGTTTCTGCGTCTTTAAAAACGCGCCCTATTAATATTAGTTCGGCGTTTTTAAATTTTAGCCTGTCCCAGGCCTCCAGGAGATAGGCTACACCCTTGCGCAATGTGATACTTCCGCAAAACAAAACTCTAAAAACATTATTTTGCCGCGCGGCAGGCTTAAAAAGCTGCGGATCGTAACCATAAGGTATCAATACCAGTTTATTTTTGTTAAAACCTAATTCTATAAAACTTTCGTAGGCAAACTCCGATGGGACTATAATATAATCGGCCTTCTCATAGGCGGCGATATTTCTTTCAACTTCTATCCTGTCTATGGGCGGCCTTTCAATATGATATTTTTCATATTCGCTTTCAAGGATGCTCTTCTGTTTTAGAATATGCGAGCTTGAGCGTTCCAGTATGGTAAATTTAGCGCCTTTTTGTTTTGCGGAATCCAGCGATTCGAGTGATTCAAGCGACCAGCCGTGGAATATATCACAATCAACCATATGAAGGCAGGCTAATTTGTCGTAAATGGTGTCTTTGGCGCCATAGCCATTTGCAGAACCCAATAAAATTGCCAGCTTTTCTATTGCGCCGCAAACTATCCTGCCGGCAGGAATTGCATCTTTAATCAGATTTTCAGGTATTTGTGTGCGTTTATGCGAGAGGCATATAAGCCTTTTTAACATGCCCGCGTTATAAATGCCTCTTGCGGCATAATATGCTATCATGCCTGTGCCATGATAGCCAAAAGGCACCCCAATCGAATATACACACCTAATCCTTTTTGTATTTTCCATATTTACACAGCTTTATTTATACTATTGTTTGCGCCCAAGGGCGAACAGATAAGTGCCATATTTAACTCTAAAGGGTCTATTCCATTCCGGCAGTAGCAGCTTACAGGCATTCATAAGAAAATGCCTGGGTTTTGTAAGCGGCCACTTATCTATCATCTCATATACTCTGCAACCGTCAACATAAACATCATCGAAGTTTGCCATTTTTAATTCTCCCGCCAACTCATCTGAGCTAAGCGCAATTTCCCAATCAGGGCAGGCGCCTTTATCATACCAGGGATATTTTTTCTTTCTCCAGTAGTTAACAAGGGGATGTTTATTATTCGGTATAATTACGGCAATAGCGCCGTTTTTTTTGAGGATACGCCTTTGTTCTGAAAGCATTAAAAGCCTGTCCTTTTGTGCGTGTATGTGTTCGTATACGCCGTCACTGAATACCAAATCTACGCTGTTATCTTTTATGCCGAGCGCGAACATATTCTGGCAGCTAAGCTTTTCTCTATATCCTTTTTCATTTACTGCTGCAATATTATTCCGGCAGGAATGCAACATTTGTTCTGAATAATCGGTAAAAATGACGTCATATCCTTTTGCAACAAAGCACAGCCCCAGAGAACCCCCGCCGCATCCGACCTCGGAGATACGTTTTATATCGGTCCTGCTTGAAGTATACTTTTCTATTTCTTTAACGGGAAATCTTTTGCTTTTCCAGATAATTTGGAATTTAGATTTAACCAAATAAGCACTTTCTCCCCAGTTCCATTTATCCATCTCGTCTTTCTGAAATATTATTCATGCTCCTTAATATATTTCATGCCCATAAATGCGCCGGCGCTAAACCAAAATCCGGCGTTTTGTATAAGGACGACTAGTTGGCCAAATTGCCAAAACACAAGAAGAAGCACCATGTAACTCAACAAGACTGTCCCATGCAGCTTCCATTCATAATCTTTTAGGCCTTTATATATGCGAAGCCCTCTTCTTACTATCTGCACGTGAAATAATATCCACACAATAGTGCCTATGGTTCCTATTGCCGTTATAGAAAGGTTAAGGGCGTTTTCTGCGTTAGTTGAATTAGCGTAGTTATATTGGGCGCTTGTAAATAAACCTGTACTAGGGCCTACCCTGCCAAGCCCGTTACCCATAAAAAATTCCACCGCATATTTTAAAGGCAAAAAGAAGGCTTGATCTGTACGGCTTTTCTCAAGCTGGGTTATAGTTTTTATAAGAACTAGGGGATTTTTTACTGATTCATATCTTTCGGTTGCTAAAGTAAATGCGCGCGAGGCATAAGGTAAAACCAGTAATGCAAAAAGGACAATTAATGTCGCTGCTTTGCCAAGTCGGTTTTTAATCAGATCTCTTCTAATCAAAAACAAAATAATCAGATGAATCGCTGCTAATACAACCGCGGTCCTGGCTGCAGAAACAGCTAAACCCAAAGTATTTATAGTACATAAAACTCCTATGAATAAAAAATTCAATATTTTTTTCTCTTGTTTTGTTTCGGGCATAATAAATAGCAGCACAGAAGCGACAATTATCTGCGCAAAACAAAATCCTGCAAATCCCATATCAGAGCCCAAGCCCGGTGGCCGCAGTTTTTCTTTTAAGCCTCTACCCCATTCATACATCATTACTTTATAACCCACTGCTATTTCGGCTACCCCCTCTTTGCCCATACTATATTGCAAAACAGCGGCTAAAGAGTTAAAGGCCACGCACAGTATTAACGCCCAATATAAGGTTCTGAAATTACTTTTTTCACGCATTAGATAAAATCCCATCCAGTAAAGGGGGACCATCTCCCAGAACATTCGGCTGCTTAATGCGGCATTTAATAAGCCGAAGTTGTTCGGATTGAATAGCTGGGCGAAGATATTAATCAAAAAAATAAAAATAAACCCTGAAAGCGGTGGTTTCTGCCTTAAAACGTCTTCCGAAAGTATTTGCTTTCTATGCATAAAAAAATTAATAAGCGTTGCATATAAAAGTAGGTCTCTTATTATATAAACAAATAATTTTAAACCTGTGCCATAGGTAAAATTTTTCCACGGCCCTTCCAGCATTAAAGCTTCAAGTAAGAAAAGAATCAGGCCTTTTCTCGGATCCTTAACATAAAGGCAATATGGCACCGATAGAATTACAAAAAATATGATTGAACTTTTAGATAAATCAACATAGTCGTGGTTGAAAAAAGCCAAAAAAATTAACGAAAGGCAAGTTGCGGGTACTAATATTAAAAATCGATTTTTATTCATATTTTAGTGTAGGTTTAAGTATTAAATATATAATATATTATTTTAGTTATAACTTCAAGTCCTATCGGTTAATTTTTATGATTTTTTTAACAAAACCCGTGAATCCTTTTTCGCGCAATAATTTTGAATAATAATAAATTCTATAGCGCCACCTGAACCATTTTGTCCAGCTGTTTACTGCTATGTATCTTTGCTTATCCCAGCATTTCAGATGGCTACCTTCAGACACCTTAATAAAACAGGAAGTTTGTATGAATTTTTTTACAAGCTTCCACTCCGGCTCATACAATAAGAATTTATGTAAAAAGCCCACCGTAGAAATTTCCGTATTATCTATAATGCACATGCCGCCGGGTTTTATGTTTGGCGCTGTATAATACCAGTCTATAAACGGCGCAGGAAAAGCGTGACAGCCATCGATCAGCACAAGGTCCAGCTTGCCGGGATCTGTCTGCGGCAGGATATTTTCCGACCTTCCGACAAGAAAGGTGACCTTGTCTGTTGATATCCTGTGCTGGCTGCAATATTCCTTAATGCCGTCTGCTTCCGCCTTGTTCGGAGTAATGCATATGTGCCTTGCGCCTTTTAATGCAAACAAAACCGTGCTGACGCCGGCGCCGGTTTCCAAAGTGCTGGAATTTTCTTTGATATTCTTATCCAAAAAATACAATACTTCGTCGTTTAACTGAAGCGAATATGCCTTGTTAGATTTATCTATGTACAGCTTTACCGGGTCAGCCAGCAAATCTTTTATATTCATGCTTCAACCTTTCTTTTTGTTCTAATAACCTTGCTACATCAATTTACTTTCTTGCAGTAATTTTCTGCCATATGGTGGTTGTTTTTATGCCGTTGCCGGTTTCGCTGACAATTTGCCAATCAGCAGGTACGCCCCACCCTTCCCATGTAAGCCAGTTACTGTCATCTATCAAAAGAAGACCGTTGTTTTTTATTTTTGGTATTGCTGCTAAAATGCACGCTTGCCGATAATGCCCATCCACAATAACAATATCAAGCGAACCCTCGCTGATTTTATCTATGGCAAGAACATACTTGGGCGTTTTCTCGTAGAGAGGGTGAGTTGGCTCTGATTCGGCATGGTCAAGCGGTATATGCCAATATTCAATATTTGCAACATTTTGTTCTTTTATTTTTTTGCTGATATTATTATACCATTTTAAATCATGCTCGACACTTATCAGTTTTTTCATGCGCTTTGCCAGCCAAACAGTGCTTCTTCCGCTGCCCCACTCAAACCCAGTTTGTTTTATCAGAATATTATTTTTTAAAAAGCTTACGGCTGAAGGCGTCAGCCATGGCTCTTCTTTATGGAATAATTCATATATTCCATATTTTACGCGATAAATTATCTTTCCAGGATTCTTAAGCCAAAATTTCCAGCTTATCATTTATGTTTTATCCCTACAACGCCTATAGAAAAATATGGGTGCCCAATAAGTTTTGTCAATATAGGATCAAACAATTGGAACATTCTTAACGGCAGGGTAACAGCCCTAGAAATAAATATTCCTGCTTTTACGTGCAAAAAGTACATAAAGCTTGTGAGTTTTTGCGAGATAAATCCGCCAACACAGCCTTCGCTTACAACAGATAACCCGTGCCTGTCGAACATCTCTTTTATCTCTGCGTGCGTATAGCCTTCTCGCACGTGGCCTGTTTTTTCATCTTTCGATACTTTCAGGCTGTAAAGCCCTTTGTTATACTTGTAAGGGGTTGTTAAAAATAATTTTCCAGATGGTTTTAACAGGCCTGAAAGATTTTTTATAAGCTTTTCGTCATCTACAATATGTTCGATGACTTCAAGACAGATAATCTGATCAAATGCCCCAAGCTCCCCGCTCATCTTGTCCAAGTCATCGAGGCTAGCATCGATAAATTTTACATTTTTGACGTCTAAAATATCCGTCCTTAAGCGGGCTTTGCGGTTTGCCTCCCTGTCGAATGACATGCCTATGGATTCATTTCCGATTTTTGCGGCGTATATAGCAAAAACGCCGTTGCCGCTGCCAGCGTCAAAAGTACGCTTCGAGCCGCCTTCCAGATAACGCTTAAGCCATATCCAGCGGTCGTAAGTTAGGATATCAGAATACAGTAAAAGGGCTTTCCAGCCTAACAATTTTGTAAGTGTGTCGTGCATATATAATCCCGATGTTTTTACAGCTCTATATCTTTTCAAAAACAAAAAGATGCTGTCCGACTATATCGTCTTCTACGTCGCTTATTTGCTGAATGGGAATAATCGCAACTTTTTTAAAACCCAGGCTCATTATTTTTTGGCTGACATCGTCAAGTGGCCTAATGAGCATATCAAATGTAACCCTCTTTTTGATATATCTAAAAATAAACTGATTTTCTTTTGGATCTGCCTGAGCGCCGGCTTTTCCAGCGACTGCGATATGAGCGATTAATTTCCCATGGGGTTTCAAAACACGAAAAAACTCCTTTAAAATCATTTGAAATAATTCTTCGCTCAAATGCTGCAATACCGCGAATGTATACACTAAATCTATACATGAAGAATTTACCATAGATATGTCTCTGCCGTTGTTTACGTTATAAACAATATTATCTGCGCCGTTAAGCTTGTTTGCGCATGCTATAATACCGCTGGAAATATCTACCCCTATGACTTTTTTAGCGTGTTTAGCAACCTCCCTGGTAAGATAGCCCGGGCCGCAACCAAAATCCAAAATAACCATGTGGGGCTGCAGGTAAGGCAGCAATATCTGCTGGCATATTTTCTCTCTGCTTAAAATGTTTCTCTGATGCTCTGCCTCTAATTTTTTCCTGTACGGCATAGCTACGGGATATCTGTCAGACCATTGATAAATAAAATAGTGCGGACTCAAACCTATAAGGTTAAGGACAAGATTCCTCTTATGCTTTTCGGGGGAGACTTTGAGCAAAAACGGAATCAGAGGGTGCCCTAAAAAATTCTGCTTCCTGAAACCATGTGTCAGTACGCGAAGAATCTTTATCTTTAAAGGCGAACTGCTATTGCGGCACAGCAACTGTTTATCCTTTCGCTTATTAAAGAGGGTTATTGCTTTTCAAAAACTGCTACAAATTTCACGTGGCAAGATGAGCTAACTTCTTTTTCGTTTTGTATAATATATATAGTCAGCTTAAGCTCATTCTCATTATCTCTGATTCTGGCAATAAAATGAGCAATATCATAAAACCGGCCATATCTATTATAATACCATTTGGCGCAATGCAAAATAGCATCCTGTTCAAAAAGCGGCTTATTTCCCCATAAAATAGCGGGGTCTGTCTGAATTGCATATTTATCAAAAAGATACAAAGGCAATATGCACATCTTCCCGCCTTTTTTCAGAACCCTTGCTGCTTCTCTTATGAATTTTATGTCTCTATCGCCTTCAAAGTGCTCAAAAGAACAGTGCGCGGCCATTTTTGTAGCAAAATCATTTTTTACCGGCATATCATCTGCCCACGATCCTATCGTGTCTTTGTGTATGCCCTCGGGAAATATGATATCCTGCCTGTACGCATCGCAGGCATACAGCGCATTGTATATTTGCGGTGCAGGCGAATAGCCGTTTGCTATGTCTATATATACATCATCTTTCGAAAGGCCCAGCAGTTTGGCTGCTAAATAATGCTCCAGGGATTTTTCGGGAAAGTTATCAGCGTTGCCGCCGTCGTAGTAATCAGGAAACCTATAATATCCTGCGTTATTTATATATTCTTTATAACCAGCCGTATCTATCGTAAGATCTTTCAGGTTAAAGCCGCTCTCCTTCAATTGTTTCACTATCTTCGCTTCATTCTGCGGACTGTCATAGGGCACCCGGCCTTTAACTTTCGGCTTACGAAGAAAATAATAATAGTTCCACAGCAACAAGTATTTAGAGTGGGATACCTTGTTCTTTACGTATTCATACGCTTTATTGTTAAATGCTATTTTCATAACAACGCCGATCGCATATGCTTTCTATCTACTTAACGATTAAGGTTGAGCAACGCATATTTATTGGCGGAGGAGGTAGGATTCGAACCCACGGTGGGCTTAAAGCCCACAACGGTTTTCAAGACCGCCGCCTTAAACCGCTCAGCCACTCCTCCAACTCATGTCGCGGCTTGCGCGTCACTTTGTGACGCTTAGCCACTCATTCGTTTTAGGGGACAACCCTGATGGTTTTCCCCTAATGTCCCGCCTTCGGCGGGACTGTTCCTTTTCCTTCCGCAGGCAGGGAAGAAATTTACGCCGATAAGGGAAAAACTATAGTTTTTCCCTTAAAATCCTTTTTCCATATTATTATATCATAAAAATAACTGATGGAATATGCTTATGTAATTTTCCCTGCTGCGGATAAAGGCATTTTCCATAAAGCTCATAAAATTTATTTCCTTAAATAAAAGGCTGAAAATAAAGGTTATAAAAACAAGATTTACCAGATATATCAATTCAAGCGAAACAAAATAACCTGTGCCCAAAAGGTCGGTCTGTTTTATCTTTAAAACATCTATTGTAAGCACTATGTGGAAAATAAGAGTAAAGCCTACGATAAACATAAACGGTTTTGTAAACGCAGGCCCCTCTTTCCCTATGGATAATAATATGAAATATATGATTATAACCAAAAGCGTGTAAAAGGGGAAAAAATAAGGCGCTAGCGATATAAGCGTACTTGATTTATTCGTGGTAACGCTTCCGCCTTTTTTGGAGACCTTTATGGAGCCTACTTTGCCTCCGGAAAGTATGGCCGCGACAGCATGCATCATCTCGTGGCCGAAAACATAAACCCTGTCAGGCTTAAAAATAATGGTATGAAATATAAGGTAAGATATACATCCAAAGAAAAAATAAACATAATCCCCGGACAGCATGTTTAAGGCGCTAAGCTCTTCATAAAATATCAGGCCAAACGAAAAACACGCCGGCAAAAATAAAATTGCAAATGTAAGCTGTATTATTTTCTTAAGCATCTGGAATAAATTCTTTAAGGCCTGCCATATACGGCTGCAATGCCTTCGGGATATTTATGCTTGAGTCTTTATTCTGGTTGTTTTCCAACAGACAAATTATAAGCCTGGCAAAAGCCACACCGGAACCGTTAAGGGTATGCACATATTCTGTCGTTCGTCGTCCGTCGTTCGTCGTCCGTCTAAATTTAATATTGGCGCGACGCGCCTGAAAATCCGTAAAATTGGAACAGCTGGATACCTCAAGCCACTTTTCAGAAGCCTTAGCCCATATTTCTATATCGTAACATTTGCTGGCGGCAAAGCTGATGTCGCCTGTGGATAGCGCTATGACGCGATATGGTATCTCAAGAAGCTGTATTACTTCTTCGGCGTTGGCAAGCAAAGATTCAAGCTCATCCCAGGAAGTTTCAGGTTTTACAAATTTTACCATCTCCACCTTATCAAACTGGTGTACCCTGGTTAAACCTTTTGTCTCTTTGCCATAAGAACCTGCCTCTTTTCTAAAACAAGGGGTATAGGCAGTATAGTATATTGGGAGGTCTTCTTCATTTAATATCTCATTTTTGTGTACGTTAGTGACAGGAACTTCTGCTGTTGGGATAAGGTATAATTCTTCGCCTTCAAGCTTATACATATCCTCCTTAAGCCTCGGGAGCTGGCCTGTGTTTGTCATGCTATCCCGGTTTACAAGCGCAGGCGGCCAGATCTCTTTGTAGCCGTGCTTTTCAACGTGCAAGTCTATCATGAAATTCATCAAAGCGCGCACAAGTCTAGCCCCGTTTCCTTTAAATAAGCTGAAACCGCTGCCTGTTATCTTAGAAGACGCTGAAAAACTCATTATACCCAGAGATTCTGCTAATTCTATGTGATTTTTTGCCTTATAGTCAAATTTTGATACATTTCCCCATGTTTTTACCACTTTATTATGGGTTGCATCATGACCTATAGGCACGCTGGAATGGGTAATATTTGGGATATTAAGTGCTATTTCTTGTATATTTTTATCGACTTCCTCCACTTTTTGGTCAAATTGCTTGATTTTCTGGGAAACTATCTTCATTTCCTCTATTTTAGCCTTGGAGTCCTTGTTTTGGGATTTAAGCGTAGCTATTTCATCTGATTCTTTGTTGCGTATATTTTTGAGCTTCTCTGATTCTAAAATGATATTACGCCTTTCTTCATCCAGTTTAAGAAGTGCGTCAATATCAATTTTCATGTTCCTGTCTTTGATGTTTTTCTTTACCTTGTCACTGTTTTCTCTTATAAATTTTATATCTAACATTATGTTCTCCAATTTGCCCTAGTCTTACGCTCGGCAAATTGTCCCGAGCGAAGCCGAGGGGCTATCCCTTCAATACGCATAGTGGCTTCAGCCTGCATACGCGCTTTGATATGCCTGAATTATGCACCGCATTAACTACTTCATCTATATCCTTATAAGCTAACGGGGCTTCTTCCGCGATAGTACCTCTGCCGGAAGCCATAACAAAAATACCCTTTTCCTCTAAATCACTTTTTATTTTATGCTCATTGTATATTTTTAATGCCTGCGTCCTGGAAAGGTTACGACCTGCTCCGTGCGCAGTGCTGCCGAATGTATCATCCATAGCTTTTTCTGTACCTGTAAGAAGATACGAACTTCTCCCCATGTCCCCGGGGATTATTATTGGCTGGCCATCAAATGCCCTGGTGGCGCCTTTTCTGTGCACGCACACTGTTATGTTTTTCGAGTTTACCTTATGCGTTTCTATCTTCGCTATATTATGGGCAACGTCGTATATTAAATGCATGCCCATATTATACCAGCTTTTTGAAAATACTTTCTCAAAAGTAAGCCTTGTCAGATGCATAAGGCACTGGCGGTTATTCCATGCGTAATTTGCCGCGCATTTCATTGCCATTAAATATTTCTGGCCTTCTTCTGATTTTACAGGCGCGCAGGCCAGTTGCCTGTCTGGCACGGTTATGTTGAATTTTGAAAGTGTTTTTACCATGCCCATTGCGTAATCATCGCATATCTGATAACCAAAGCCTCTTGAGCCTGAGTGTATCATAACAGTTATCTGAGCTTTTTCAAGGCCAAACGCTCTTGCTGCCTTTTCGTCATATATGTCGCTTACAACCTGTACTTCTATAAAATGGTTCCCCGAGCCCAGCGTGCCTGATTGTTTTGTACCTCTCTCATACGCCCTGTCTGACACGGCGTCGGGCCCTGCCCCTTCCATGGCGCCGTTTTCCTCTGTATGCTCTATGTCATCCTCTGTCGCGTAACCTTTGGATAATGCCCATTTGGCGCCTTTTATAAGTATCTGCCTTTCTTCTTCGTGTGTTACGCGTATCTGGCCTTTTGAGCCTACGCCTGCGGGGACGTTGTTATACAACGCATACATCAGGTCTTTTTGTTTGGGCTTTATGTCTTTCTCAAATAGCCCGGTTTTCATAAGCCTGACCCCGCAATTAATATCAAAACCCACGCCGCCGGGTGATATTACCCCGCCTTTTTCAATGTCCGTTGCGGCAACGCCGCCTATGGGAAAACCATAACCCCAGTGGATATCGGGCATGGCAAGGGAATATTTTACAATGCCTGGAAGCGTAGCTACATTGGCTACCTGTTGCAGGGCATTGTCTTTTTTTATCTGACCAATTAGCGTATCGGAAGCGTATATTATCCCGTCGACACGCATACCTTCCTGATAAGTTTTCGGTATGCGCCATGTGTACTCGTCTATTTTTTCCAACGGGCCGTTATACATCAAATATAATTTCCGTGGTTAACAAGCTGTTTTTTTCTTCTATGCGCAGATTATGGTATGTTACAGCCTTTATCTCGTGGCGCAATATGTGCTTGTCTTCGTTAATTTTTTCGCCGCTTACGCGCGACTTGATGTGTTTGTCGTCTATATATTCAATGCTGAATTTCGAAAGTAAGGTGCTTTTTACGTTAAAATAATAGAGCAGCTCCGAAAGCCAATCTTTTAAAAGCTCGTCCTTATCATCTGCCTTAAGTTCTATATTAAATTGCTGTTTAGGGCTTACTTTTTTTATATCAGCTATAAGGCTGTACATGCCTATGCTTGCGTTTAAAAAAAGGCTGTTTAAATCTTTGCCCCACACCCTTATGCCAAGATCCGCTGTATGCTCAATGAGCTCATATCTTTTCATTTTTATTATATAATACAATATATTATATATTTGGACAAGCGAAAATAAACCCCCACACCAATTGTTAATAATTGGTGTGGGGGTATTTTTGGTGCCCCGCGCAGGACTCGAACCTGCCACTCACGCCTTAAAAGGGCGTTACTCTACCAGATGAGTTAGCGGGGCAAATATTTTTAGACTTCCAGGAGTTCTGTCTCTTTATGCTTAAAAAGATCGTCTATTTTCTTTGTGTGGTCGTCGGTAAGCTTTTGTATTTCTTTTTCCGAATTAAATTTATCATCCTCGGTAATCTTTGAGTCTTTCTGAAGCTGCCTTATATGCTCGATAGAATCCCTTCTTATTGTCCTTACTGAAATCCTGCCTTCCTCTGCCATCTTCTTGGTTACCTTTATAAGCTCCTGCCTTCTTTCTTCGGAAAGCTGCGGTATACTTAAACGCACAACCTTGCCGTCGTTTGTGGGCATTATGCCAAGAGAGCTGTCGGAAATAGCCTTTTCTATATCCTTAATGCACGTAGGGTCCCAGGGCTGTATAACTATTAATTTAACATCCGGAACGGATATTGTGGCTAACTGCTTAATCGGAGTAGGCGCTCCGTAGTAATTGATATGTATGCCTTCTACCAATGAGGCAGAGGCCCTGCCTGTCCTTATTGTGTCAAATTCGCGCTTTGTCGCAAAAACAGCCTTTTCCATTTTCTCATTTGACTGTTTTATCACTTCATTTGCCGGCGTCATGGCAGGTACTCCTTTATTTTATTATTGTGCCTATGTTCTCTCCCGATATTACCTTTTTTATGTTGCCTTTTTGAAAAAGGTCAAACACTATTACAGGGAGGTTGTTATCCATGCAAAGACTTATGGCGGTTGCGTCCATAACTTTAAGACGCTTCTTAAGCACGTCTATATAGGATAGATGTTTAAACCTTTTGGCGTTCTTGTCCTTTAACGGGTCTGCAGAATAAACTCCGTCTACTTTTGTCGCCTTTAAAATAACATCTGCGCCTATTTCAGCCGCGCGCAGCACTGCGGTTGTATCGGTGGTAAAATAAGGGTTTCCTGTGCCTCCCACAAAGATTACCACTCTTGATTTTTCCAGGTGCCTTATGGCCCTTCGCCTTATGTACGGCTCGGCCAGCTGTCTCATTTCTATGGCAGTTTGTATTCTTGTAAATACGCCTATTTTTTCCAAGGCATCCTGCAGAGCCATACCGTTTATAACTGTGGCGAGCATGCCCATATAATCCGCGGTTGAACGATCCATTCCATTTTGCGCTGCCTTTTGGCCTCTGAAGATGTTGCCTCCGCCTATTACTACGGCGATCTGCACTTTCATCTCATGAACCTGTTTTATCTGTTGCGCTATGGAATCTGTTACAACGGTATTTATGCCATAACCGGTCCTGCCTTGAAGCGCCTCGCCGCTTAATTTAAGGATTACGCGTTTATATGCCGGCTTTTTGTTCAAATTTCTTCTCCTACCTGATAACGGGCAAAACGGCGCACTATGATATTTTCGCCGGTCTTGGCTATCGCCTGGGTAAGCAGGTCTTTAATTGTTATGGACGGGTCTTTAATAAACGGCTGGTGTAAAAGGCAGCTTTCAGAATAAAATTTTTCCAGGGCCCCCTCTGCTATCTTATCCATAACTTTTGCCGGCTTGTTTTTATGCTGCTCTTTAATTATCTCTGATTCTTTGTCTATGACCTGCTGTGGGATGTCTTCCTTATTTACGTATAACGGGTTTGATGCCGCTATCTGCATGGTAAGATCTTTTACAAAAGACCTGAACATCTCGTTGCGCGCAACAAAATCTGTTTCGCAGTTAACCTCTAACAAAACGCCTATCTTGTTGTTTGTGTGCACATAGGAGGCGATTATCCCTTCCTTAACAGCGCGCGAAGATTTTTTTGTAGCAAGGGCTATGCCCTTTTTGCGCAATACTTCAACTGCCTTTTCCATGTCGCCGCTCGCCTCGGCAAGGGCTGCTTTACAATCCATCATTCCAGCAGAGGTCTTCTCCCTAAGCTTTTTAATTTTATCAAGTTCGTTCATCTTCTTTTTCCGCCTTTTCTAACCTTTCTAATTTTTTGCCTTCAATAAACTTCTTTCTGCCTTCAATTATGCAGTCGGCGATAATAGAAGTTGTAAGCTTTATTGACCTTATGGCATCGTCATTGCCCGGTATAGGGTAATCTATTCTGTCCGGATCGCAGTCTGTGTCTATAAGGGCGATAACAGGTATGTTTAACTTGTTTGCTTCGCGCACTGCCGTTAATTCTCTTTTGGGGTCTATGACAAATACGGCCGCTGGCAATTTGTTCATGTTTTCTATGCCTGCGAGATTTTTCTGCAGCTTAAGGAATTCTTTTGTAAGCCCGGCGACTTCCTTTTTAGGAAGAACGTCAAAGGTGCCGTCGGTTTGCTGAGTTTTAAGCTGTTTCATTCTGTTGATTCTTTTGGTTATTGTCGTGAAATTAGTCAGCGCGCCGCCTAACCATCTTTGATTTACGAAAAACATCTCGCAGCGGGCAGCCTCCTGGGCTATTATATCCTGGGCCTGCCTTTTGGTACCCACAAAAAGCACATATTCCCCGCGGGAAGCCATTTCGCTTAAAAATTTGCAGGCATTTTGTATACAGACAGATGTTTTCTCCAGGTCTATGATGTAAATGTCGTTTCTGTGGCCAAAGATAAAAGAGGCCATCTTCGGGTTCCACCTTTTCTTCTGGTGCCCAAAATGTACACCGGCTTCAAGCAGCTGTTTAATAAGTGTTGTTGTCAAAATTAATTCTCCTTTCTTTAATGAGCAGATAACTTACGGAGCGTAAGCGACGTAAGTTATAGCGAAGCGTCTGCGAATTAACCCCGAAGCGTGCGCAGCAGATTTCGCAAGAAATCTGCAAGCGTTTACGCGAGGGGCCTAAATTGTCAATTAAGTTCGCACTTATAAGTTACGTCGCTTCGCTTCCGTAACTTATGTGCTTACTTACCTTATTCGTTGTGTTGCAATATGTAACGGAAAATTATACCATAAAAAACATTATTTGCAAGAGGAAAGTTATACTTCGCTTCGGTTAGGGTGCTTTAACCGTTATAATCTCTTGAATTGCATATTATATAAAACTTTATAGAGGCCTTCTCTGCTTATAAGCTCCTGGTGGCTGCCTTTATCCACTATTTGCCCCTTATCCATTACTACTATCTGGGTAGCGTGTTTTATTGTTGACAACCTGTGCGCTATAACAAATACGGTCCTGCCGGCCATTAATTTGTCTATAGCGTCCTGCACCAGTATTTCCGATTGAGAATCCAGCTGCGACGTCGCCTCATCAAAAATAAGTATGGGCGGGTTTTTAAGTATGGCGCGGGCAATTGCCAATCGCTGTTTTTCGCCGCCTGAAATCTTGAATCCCCGCTCGCCGATGATTGTGTCGTATTGTTCTGGCATCTTCATGATAAAATCATGGGCGTTGGCTGTCTTTGCCGCGGCTATTACCTTATCCATATCTATGTTTTTGTTGCCATATGAAATATTATTTAATACGGTATCATTAAATAAAACAGTATCCTGGGTAACTATACCTATACTATTTCTTAGGGATTTAAGAGTAAACTCTTTAAGGTTGTTGCCGTCTATTGTTATTTCCCCCTGCTGCGGGTCATAAAACCGCGGTATTAAATTCACAAGCGTTGTCTTTCCTGCGCCGCTTGGGCCTACAAAAGCCGCTATTCCCCCTATTTTGACCTGCAGGGTTATGTTTTTTAAAACCCCCGCATTGTCGTAAGAAAAATTTACGTTCTTAAATTCTATGCCCTTTTCCAGCCTTGATAACTTAACAGCTCCGGGGGCTTCTATTACGTCGAGCTTTGTATCCAAAATTTCAAATATTCTGGATGCTGCTGCCAGGGCTTTCTGGTTCATGCTGTGAACCCTGCTTAACCTGTTTAAGGGATGCATTAGTGACATAAGCGATAAAATAAAAGGAATTAAAACCCCGATATCCACCCTTTTGGCAATAACTTCTTTGCCGCCGAACCAAATAACAATAAGGCCGCATATTGCCCCTATAAATTCCGTTATAGGGCTTATCGCCAGGATCCTTTTGTTGGATCTCATTTCTGCTTTTTTATAGGCAAGGCTTTTATCCGCAAATTTTTCATATTCGTAGTTTTCCATTGAAAACGCCTTTACGATAGCTATGCCTGTTATCGTCTCATGCAGGGTAACGTTTATATCTGCCATGGACTCCTGGGTCTTTTTGCTTATCTGGCGTATCTTTTTGCCTATCTTTACTATAGGACCTATGATCAAAAGCGGCAGAAAAAGCGATGCCAGCAAAAACCCGACGGGTATTTTATAAACCCAGACTATTGCGATAAGCGTCATCAGGGAAAATATAAAAAGGGCGCTTTGCGATATAAGGTCAGTGAGGCCTTCCGCTACGGCATCCTGTATAATGGTGCTGTCAAATGTTATGCGCGACATAAGCGTGCCTGTTTTAGATGCGCTGTAGAATTTCATGGATAAGTTCAGCAGTTTTTTGTATATGGCGTCGCGTATGTCCTTGACTATGCGCTGCGACGTCTCTCTCATAAGATACTGCTGCAGATAAACAAATGCAGACCTTAAAAGGAATGTCGTCAAATAGAAAATTATAAAAATGGCAAGCAGCTTAAGCTGCGGAATGGAGTTTATTTTATCGGTAAATTTATAAAAAATCTGAGGCAGGTGGCTGTTTGGAAACGTCAGTTTTTCCCCCATAAATACCCTGCTTAAAAAAGGTATAAGCGCCATCAGGGAAACCGGCTGAAAAAGCTGGGACAAGACCATAAAAACAGTGGCTGTTGTCAAAACTTTTAAGTGCGGCTTTACATATTTTATGAGCCTTACATATTCTGTCACGTATTTCTCCCTTTAAAGTTACGCTATTTTAGCACACAAGGGCTTGCCTTGTCGAGAGCTTTTGCATGCTATAATGTTGACCTCAATATAACTAAGTGTTATAATGTGGCGAAATATGGAAAAAATAAAAGTTGCGGTTATAGGCGCGGGTAAACTAGGGAGTCTACACGCTAAAATCTATTCCCAGATTAAAGATGTGGAGCTTGTCGGCGTATGCGATGTTAATAAAAAAACAGCTGAAACTGTCGCCCGCGAATGCAACTGTTCCTCTTTTTCAGACTATAAAGAGCTGCTTGGCAGAACCGACGCAGCTAGCATCGCGGTGCCCACGCCATTACATTTTGTGGTCTCAAAAGACTTTCTTGAGGCAAAAACACACCTTTTGATAGAAAAACCCATTACCGCCACCCTAAAAGAGGCTGACGCGCTTTTAGACATAGCGTCTAAAAACAATCTTACGCTTTCAGTCGGCCACGTAGAGCGGTTTAATTCTGCCATAGAGGCCTTTCAAAAAATAAAAGGCAATATAAAGTTTATAGAGTGCGACCGCCTCGGGCCCTTTTCGCCGCGCGTTGCCACTGTGGGCGTGGTTTTGGACCTTATGATACATGATATTGACATCGTCTTAGGCCTTATAAAAGCAGACGTGGAAAATATAGACGCTGTAGGGGCAAGCATACTCAGTAAATGTGAGGATATAGCCAACGCCAGGATAAGATTTAAAAACGGCGCCGTATGTAACCTCACGGCAAGCAGAGTAAGCAATAAGCCTTTGAGAAAAATAAGGATCTTCCAGCCTGGCGCTTACGTATCCATAGATTATATCAGCCAGGAGGCTGTCCTCTACAGAAAAATCGGAAAACTTATCCTGCCTAAAAAAATTAATATCGAAAAACAGCAGCCGTTAAAAAAAGAGATCAATTCTTTCGTAGAGTGCGTAAAGTTCGGCAAAAAGCCTCTTGTCTCCGGACAAGAAGGCAGAAACGCTCTTAAAATCGCCCTTGATATAACCGAAAAAATTTCCCTAAATAATAATGCCTAAGAAAATTCTTATAATAGCAGGCGAGGCATCCAGTGATTGCCACGCAGCCTTACTGGTAAAGGCCATAAAAGATGTCGCCCCCGATACGGACTTTTTTGGCCTTGGCGGCACGGATATGCAGGAAGCCGGCGTTGACGTTCTTCATAATATAGTAAATATGGCTGTAATAGGTTTTTCGGATGTATTAAAACACTACGGCCAATTAAAAAAAGTATATGATGAGTTGTGCGGCATTATAAAAAAAGACACTCCTGACTGCGCCATACTCATAGATTATCCGGGGTTTAATTTAAAAATCGCCGAACAATTAAAGGCGCAAAATATACCTGTTATATATTATATAAGCCCGCAGATCTGGGCGTGGGGGTTTAAACGCATAAACAAGATAAAATTATTCGTAGATAAAATGCTTGTGCTTTTTGAATTCGAAAAAAACATCTACGAAAAGGCCGGTGTAAACGTAAGTTTTGTGGGACACCCCTTGCTGGATGAAGTCAGGGCCAGTAAAGACAAGGTTAAATTTTTAGGAGGTCTTGGCCTTAGCTGTGTAAAAACCACCATAGGAATATTGCCCGGCTCGCGTAATAATGAAGTAACCAGAATACTTCCCATTATGGCGCGTTCGGCTAAAATAATAAACGAAAGGCTTAAATCAGACAAGGTGCAATTCCTGGTTGCCGTCGCAAAAACTATTGATGTCGGCCTTGTCAAAAATATCCTGGGCAAAACAAACCTTAATATCGCCCTGGTAAAAGACGAATCTTATAATGTAATGAACGCCTCTGATGCGGTAATGGTAGCCTCCGGCACTGCCACTTTAGAAACTGCGCTTTTTGGCACGCCTATGGCTATAATTTACAAGGTTTCGCTTTTTACTTACTTAATTGTGAGGCCGATAATCAAGACACCTTACATAGGTATGGTTAATGTGCTGGCGGGTGAGGAGATTGTGCCGGAATTTATACAGCACGGCGCCAAACCAGAGCTTATCGCTGATTATATGTGCAGGCTTGCGGAAGACAAAATTTATTCTGAAGAAATAAAAGTAAAAATTCTACGGGTAAAACCAAAACTAGGGGGCCCTGGTGCGGTTTATCGCGCGGCAAAAGAAATAACGGATTTTTTACGAATCGGGAAAGCCTTTAAATAGCTACAATACAAATACCGGCCTTATCAGCCTCTGCTATCATAATATCTTTTTCTATAATCAACGTCTTATCAGCCTCTATTGCTAAAACTACGGCGCCGGATTTTTCCATTGCCTTTATTGTGTTTACGCCTATTGTCGGCACATCAAAACGCATATCCTGTTTGGGTTTTGAAACTTTGACCACTACTGCGCCGGGAGTAAAATTGCCTGCGCGGATTATTGTCTCGTCAGTACCCTCTATAGCCTCTACAGCTATTACCGCTTTGTCCTTTATGACAACTGTCTGGCCTATATCCAGGCCGCCCATTGCCTTTGCTATTTCAAAACCAAAATATATATCTTCTTTCTCCGACGGAGTAACGTCCCTCCGGGTATAAAGTCCCTTTTTTGCCAGAAGGCTTTTCAACAATTCCATTGAGCCTATAAGCTCAATGCCTTCGCTTTTAAGTTTTTTTTCAGCCGCCTTTAACAGCGTATCGTCTTTTCTGTCTATGACACCTTTTAAGATTGCGCGGGTTGTTTTGTCCATCTTAAATGTCTGTTTGAAAATGGTGATTTTTTTAATCTTTCCGGCCATAACAACATGCTTTATGCCCTCGTTTTTTAATATCTCTATGAGCTTTCCCCCCTGGCCTAAATCAACCCAGTGTATTCTAGTAGCGCACTTGGCCAGTTCCGGAGTCGCTTCGCCGTTTATGGCTATTGTTACAATGTCTATGTTCTGCGCTTTGGCTATCTGGCTTAAAAAAATAGGAAACTTTCCGTTTCCTGCTATCAGGCCTATTTTTTTTATGTCTTTGGCTTCAACCATTATAATGCTTTAACGGGCTATGCCTCGTTCCGAGGAATTTATAAATTTAATTAGGTTGGCAATTTCTTCGCATCCGGTAAAATCCTGTTTTAGCTTTTCTAAAGCGTTTTTCATATTCAGTTCCATGGAAAATAAAATTTTATACGCCTTTCTAAGATTCTGCTTAGCGTCGGGCTTTACGTTTGCCCTTTTTAAGCCCACAGAATTTATTCCGTATACTTTGGCCGGGTGCCCGTCTGCCATGGCATAAGGCACTATGTCCTGGACGGCTTTTGAACAGCCTCCTATTATGGCCATGCTGCCTATCCTTACAAATTGATGAATTGCGGTTAACCCGCCGATAATTACGTGGTCTTCTACGACAACATGGCCTGCCAGAGTGCCCACGTTTGCCAGTATTACGTTGTTGCCGACCTTACAGCTATGCGCTACGTGAGAATAAGCCATAAAAAAATTGTCGTTCCCGATGGATGTGATGTCTTTGCTGTCAGTGCCTAAATTTATAGAAACATATTCCCTTATTATGTTTCTATCGCCTATTTTTAAATATGTCGGCCCGCCTTTATATTTTTTATCCTGGCTTATGCTTCCTATAACAGCGCCTGTGAAGATTTCGCAGTCTTTGCCTATTGCGGTGCAGCCGTCTATAACGCAGTTGGCGCCGATCTTGGTATTTGCGCCTATTTCAACACATTCGCCTATAACAGTGTTCGGGCCAACGCAAACGCCTTGCGCTAATTTTGCTTTTTCATGTATTATTGCGGTTTTATGTATCATCTTAATTAACCACCGAGCACATAAGGTCTGCTTCTGCCGCCAGCGCTTCCCCGACAAAGGCCTTGCCGTGTAACAAACCTGCCTTTGACCTTAGTTTAACAACTTCTACCTCAAGGCGCAGTTTATCGCCGGGGACAACTGTCTTGCGGAATTTCGCATTATTAATGGACATAAAATACGCAAGCCTTCCCTGGTTTTCCGGTTTTTTCAGCAAAAGGACCCCTCCTACCTGAGCCATAGCCTCAAGCATTAGCACCCCCGGCATGATGGGCCTTCCGGGAAAGTGGCCTTTAAAATAATATTCTGATTCATCCACATATTTTATGCCGACTGCGCTTAGCTCTTTTAACTCTATTATCTCATCAACCATAAGAAAAGGTTCGCGGTGCGGCAGTATTGCCTTAATCTGTTCTTTATCCATGATAGGCCTGGTTTCCGGCTTCTGACTTTTGACTTCTGGCTTTTGTTCTACCGGATATTGTCTTCTAATCTCCTGCGCCATTTTTAAGTTTAATGCATGGCCGCTTCTTATGCCTATGATGTGGGCCTTTAAAAAATATCTTGTTAGAAATATATCGCCTATTAAATCTAATATTTTGTGGCGTAAAAATTCATCCTTAAATCTTAACGGCACAGAAGGCATGCCTTTATTGTCAATTATTATTGTGTTATCTGAAGACGCCCCTTTACCGATACCCTTCTTACGAAGTTCGCTTACTTCCTCTTTTAAGCAGAATGTCCTGCTCGGGGCAATCTCTGTTTCAAAAACTTCCGACTCTATTCTAAAGTGGTTATATTGGGACGCAAGGCCTGCGTGGCCGTAATCCAAAACATAAGAAACGCTAAAGTGTTCGCTCGGTAATATAATTATGGCACTGTCGCGTTCTTCTATCCATAGGGGTTGTTTTATTACAAGTGTTTTTCTTTCGGCGTCCTGCTCGCAGGTACCCGCTGTCTTTAATACGCTTACGATTTCTTTTGCGCCTCCGTCCAAGCCCGGCGGCTCTGTGGAGTTTATCTCAACACAGATATTATCTATGCCGAGGCCGAAAAAAGAAGCCATATAGTGTTCTACTGTGTGTATAAAAATATCGTCCTTGCCGATAGAAGTTCTGCGCGCGCCTGTCGGCATATTTAAAAGGTTATTGATATTAGCTGCTATGACAGGCTTACCCGGCAGGTCTGTCCTTACAAAATTTATACCGGTATTCGGCGGAGCGGGCTTAAAAGTAACGTCCGCCTTAACGCCTGTATGTATGCCTATGCCTTTTAAGCTGGCCTGGCCTTTTATTGTCCTTTGTTTTTCCATTCTTATATGCCTAATTTTTTCTTGATCTTTTGCAGGGTGCTGAATAATTCCGGCAGCCTGTCAATACACGCGAAAATTCTTTTCTGTTCGGACATAGGTTTTGCCGGAGAGCCTAAAACTATTGTGTCTGATGGGACTGATTTTGTAACACCTGCCTGTGCGCCTACAATTACGTTATCCCCAAGCTCTATATGCCCTACAAGCCCGGCCTGTCCTGCTAATATTGCATTTTTGCCTATGGTCGTGCTGCCTGATATGCCTGCCTGGGAAACAATTATAGAATTTGGGCCTATCCTGACATTGTGGGCTATTTGCACTAAATTATCAATCTTTGTCCCTTTGCCGATAATAGTCTTGCCGAATCTTGCCCTGTCTATTGCTACGTTAGCTCCTATTTCAACGTCGTCTTCTATCACCACAATGCCGTGCTGTGGTATCTTGTGGTGTTCTTCGCCTATATCAATATAACCGAAGCCGTCTGAACCTATAACAGTGCCACTGTGAATTATTACGTTTTCGCCTATCTGCGTGCTTTCTCTTATTGTGACGTTCGGATAAATAAGAGTGTTTTTTCCTATTTTTGTATTCCTGCCCACATAAACATTGGGATAGATAATAGCGCCCTCAGAGATCTCGGCGCCTTCCTCTATAACAGAATGCGCGCCTATGGCTGCGGCGCTTGAGACTTTGGCATTCTTGTCAATACATGCGCTTTGCGCTATGCCGCGCGGGTGCTTTATGCCCTGCGGCAAAAACATGGATATAACCTTTGTAAAGGCCAGCGACGGGTTATCTGTCTGGACTATTGTCTTGGTGGGAGACGTTACGTCTTTTGCGGCTATTACGGCCGATGCCTTTGTCGTCTCGACAAAAGATTTATATTTCGGGTTTGCCAAGAAGGTAATATCGCCTTCTTGCGCCTCTTTTATGCCGCATACACCCTTAATAATTATCATTTCATCGCCGAGGATCTTCCCGTTTATGGCAGAGGCGATCTCACTTAATGTCCTTGTCATTTTTTATATTTGGAATTAAGAATGCCTAATACAGCGTTAGTGGCATCTAATTGCTTCTGGCCGTACACAAGAATCCTGTATGGAAGAGGCGCCGCGGCATTGCTGTTAAAAATAAACACATAGCCGTTATCCGTAGCGTATTTTTCCGAAACTGTTTCTATTTCCTTTAAAATCTCGCGTATTACTTTGTCTCTGATCTGGCCAAGCTCAAGTTTGGCGCTTTGGTCATATTCCTGAAGCTCTTTTACTTTAGCGTCCAGCTCTGCCTGCTTTTTTTCTTTGGCTCCCTGGCTTAAGACATCCAGCTCGTCTTTCATTTTTCTAAGCCCGTTCACCATGCGCTGTCTTTCCTCTGTCTTTTGTTTTGTCTGCTGCTCAAGCACCTTATCCTGGTCCTTTGTCTTGTTATAGTTATCAAATATATAAGCCAGGTCCATGTAGGCTAATTTTTGTTCAGCGGCATACGATAAAGGCAATGCGCTTATTACACCAAAAATTGCTAATGCGAAAATTAAAACATATCTTTTTGCGTTCATTATTATTTCCTCCCGATTTTTTAAAATCCTCTTGTCATGCTAAAATGAAACCTGCCTTTTTTCTTGTCGCCCGGGTGCGCTTTATCTAAAGGAAAGCCATAATCGACCTTAACCGGGCCTATTGGCGTATTTACTCTTACGCCGGCGCCTATGCCGGATTTAAAATCTCCGTTTCCTATATCATTTGCGTCAGCCCATACGTTTCCTACGTCATAAAAAGCGGCTATTTTAAAATTTTTAAATACAGGATATGTCAATTCTGCGTTTCCTATCAGCATGGCTTCACCGCCTATGGGGTCATCTGTGTTTACATCGCGCGGGCCTATGGACCTTTCCTTGTAGCCCCTTACAGTATCTGCGCCGCCGATAAAAAAGCGTTCATATATCGGGACAGTTTTTGTATTATCGTACTCATTAACCCATCCGGCGCTGCCTTTTAATTCCAACACCAATTTTTCTTGATAATTAAAATATGTGATGGCGCCGCCGCTTAGTTTAACAAAATCCTTATCTCCCCCGATAAATCCTCCTCCGTTTTCACCTGTTACAGACGCCATATAACCTTTCATCGGGTTAAACTTATTATCCCTGGTATCTCTTGTCAGCGTCAGCGCAAGGCTGCTTATTGTGTTTTTACCTTCCTCGTCCTTTAGGGCGCTGGATGCGTCTGAGGGGACGTCTGATATCTTTACATCTTCCAGTTTGTACATAAGGTCTGCCCTGTCGTAGTCGGTAAATTCCTTGCCCAGCCTTATATCTCCTCCGGTGTGCGTCTCGTTATAGCCGTAACCGAGGTCTTCCTTTCTCAGCGTCTGCAGATTGTAAGCGTCAAACCCGAAAGAATAAGGGTAACCAAGCACCCATGGTTCTGTAAAGCTTAGTTCATAATTTCTTCTTGCGGAGCCTATGGTCGCCTTTAAAACCAGGTCCTGCCCTGCTCCGGTAAACGTCGGGAAATTCATGATATCAAAATTTCTCTGGGTAACCTGCACAAAGCCAACAAGCCTGTCAACGGAACTATATCCGCCGCCGAAACTGAACTCTCCGGTCTTTGCCTCTTTTACGGTCACGACCAGGTCTTTTTTGCTGGGGGTTTGTGTCGGCTCAGTATCAAATATTATTTCTTCAAAGAACCCCAGGTTGTAAAGCCTTTCTTTGGAACGCCTTAACTTTTCCCCCTCGTATTTATCGCCGGGGTAAAGGCGCAATTCTCTTCTGATTACAACGTCTTTGGTCTTGGTATTGCCCGTTATTCTTATTGTGTTTACATAGCTGATTTCGCTTTCCGATATATCATAAGTTATGTCTATGGAATGCGCCTCTTTATTAAGCATGGTATCCGGCAACAATCTGCAATCCATGTAGCCTTTGTCAAAATAAAGCGTTTGTATCTTTATGACATCTGTCCTTAACTGTTGTGGGCTGTAGACAGCCTTTTTTTTCAATACGAGCTGCTTCCTGATCTCTTCTTCTTTAAAAACCGTGTTTCCTTTTATGTAAACTTCTCCGACCGTGTATTTGATGCCTTCCTTGATGTTTATGGTAACATAAATACCCTTTTCTTCTTTTTTATATTCCACATTGCTTTCTGCTTCCGCATCTATATAGCCGTTATTCTGGTAAAACTCCTTTACCTTATTAACGTCTTCGTCCAGGGTATTTTTGTCCAGTATGCCGGAACGAAGCCAGGCAGCTTCTTTTGTGGTCATGTTTTTGAGCAGCGCGCCTTTATTGAAAGCGCTATTTCCCATAAATGTTATCCTTTTGACTCTGTATTTTATCTTTTCATCTATGATTATGAATAAGGTGGATTTATTTTCCTCATCAGGCTCTACTCTATAGTTGACCTCTACCAAAGGGAAGCCCTTTTTATTGTAATACGCCTTTATTTTTTTAACGTCGGAACTTACTATTCTGTCGTCGAGGACAGCCTCCGGCTTTGTTTCAATCTCTTTTAAAAGTAATCTTTCGGCGATTGACTCGTTGCCCTGGAATACTATTTTTTTAATAACGGATTTTTCTACGACTGTGAAAATAACCCTTAGGCCGTCTTTGTAATCTTCTGTTTTAACGCTTACATCCGAAAACAGCCCTGCGGCATATAATCTTTTCATATCTTCGTTCAGCTGTTTTTGGATAAGCTCCCTGCCCATTGTTGTTTTTATTTTTAACAGAATAGTATCTGTGCTTACAATGCGGTTGCCTTCAATAATTACGTCTGTAACTGTTTTGCGGGGGGCGTTTTCTTCTTCTGCGTAAGCGGCTAAAGACCAGGCAAAGGCAGCGGCTAGAACTACTGCTAGAATTAATATAATTTTTTTATTCATATAATACCTTTTTGTGTTTTTTTTAATTTAACACAAATACAACTAAATGTAAACTAAAATTATACCTCTATTTCTTCTTCGACGACTTCTCTTCGCTTGGCCAGGCTTTCAAAGCGCGTGTACTCCTTTATAAAGGCAAGGTTAACAGAACCGACAGGGCCATTTCGTTGCTTTGCTATTATAAGCTCTGCTATACCCTTGTTTTCCGGGGTAGGACTATAATATTCCTCTCTGAGCAATAATAAAACCACGTCCGCGTCCTGCTCTATGGCGCCTGATTCGCGCAGGTCTGAAAGCTGGGGCCTTCTGTCCTGGCGGGATTCAACGGCGCGGGATAACTGGCTTATGCCTATAACCGGGATGCTTAGCTCTCTTGCCAATGCCTTTAAGGCGCGGGATATCTCGGATATTTCCTGCTGCCTGTTCTCCGAGTTGCTGGGGCCGCGCATAAGCTGAAGATAATCCACTACTAAAAGTTTTATATCATACTGGCTTTTTAACCTTCTTGACTTGGCCCTTAATTCCAGCACAGATATGGCCGGCGTATCGTCTATGTATATCGGGGCTTCGGAAAGTTTGCTTGCAGCGTTGGTAAGTTTCGGCCAGTCGCTCTGTGACAAAAAACCTGTTCTTACTTTGTGGAATTCAACTTTTGCCAGGGAGCAAAGCATTCTCTGCACAAGCTGGTTCTTTGCCATTTCCAGACTGAACATTGCTGTGGGTATTCCTTCTACGACGCCGGCGTATTCGGCGATACAGGTGGCCAGCGCGCTTTTGCCCATTGAAGGCCGGCCTGCTATAATAATTAAATCCGACGGCTGCAGCCCTGCTGTCTGCATGTCAAATTCGTGAAATCCGGTCGGCACTCCGGTAATACTTTCCTTCCTCTGGTACAGTCCGTCTATCTGTTCTATGCTTTCCTTTACTATATCAGCCACATGCGAGGAAGAAATATCTGTCTTTTTTGTCATTATTTCGAATATAAGCCTTTCTGCTTTATCCAAAATGTCGTCTGCTTCTCCCTCTGCCAGAAAAGAATCCGAGACTATCTGCGTGCCTGTGGATATAAGGCTTCTTAATACATGTTTTTCCCTTACTATTTTCGCATAATGGCTTACGTTTGCCGCAGTAGGCACTGCCTGCGTGAGGCCGGCTATATATGAGGCCCCGCCTATGCTTTCCAGGCCATTTCTCTTTTTAAGCTCCTCTGTAACGGTAACAAGGTCAACCGGCCTGTTTTTACTGTACAGCGATATAATGACATTAAATATCTTCCTGTGGCTTTCATTATAAAAATAATTTTCTTCCAACAGTTCCACTGCCTGCGATACTGCATTTTCCTCAAGCATCATAGAGCCCAAAACTGCTATTTCTGCCTCATTACTGTGCGGCGGTATTTTTTCTATAGATTCTTGTGCCATTTTAGTACCCACTTTTTACTTTTTTATGACCCAGACCTTGAGTTCCTGTGTTACTTCGGGGTGCAGCTTGACTTCTACCGTGTATATCCCCAGCTTATGTATCGGCTGGCTGATAACTATGCTCTTTTTGTCTATCGCAATGCCCTCGGGCTTAAGCGCTTCTGCTATATCCTGCGCTGTTACCGCGCCGAAGAGCTTATCGTCTTCCCCTGCCGGCATTGTTATAGTGCAGGAAGCAGCTGCTATCTTTTTTGCCAATTCAAGGGCATCTGTTTTCAGTTTTTCCAGTTTAAGTTTTTGTTTTTGCTTGCTTTTCTCTGCGAGTTTTAAGCTGGCAGGGTTTATCTCCAGCGCCAACTTTTTAGGCATAAGAAAATTTCTGGCATAGCCGTCTTTTACTTCAACGACGTCGCCGGTTTTCCCTATGCTTTCCACATCTTCCAGTAATATAAGTTTCATGTTTCCCTCTCAGTCTCTTTCAAACGGCAATATGGAAATTGTCCTGGCGCGTTTTATCGCCTTCGCCATCTGCCTCTGGTGATACGCGCAATTGCCGGATATGCGGGACGGCAGGATTTTGCCCTGTTCCGTTATATGCCTTGATAATGTTTCTACGTCCTTATAATCTATGCCTCTTGTACTGCCCCTGCAAAACTTGCAGCTTTTCTTAAATCCAAAACCATACCCTGTGCCGTCATCTTTATTGCGTCTTGGTGCTCGCTCTGTTCTTCTTATCATGTTTTTACCTTTCTTTAATGAGCCCCGGCGTTACGTCGGGGCGAATTAACCCCGAAGCGTGCGCAGCAGATTTCGCAAGAAATCTGCAAGCGTTTACGCGAGGGGCCTAAATTGTCAATTATATCCCGGCTCATAATCTATGCCAAAATTCTCTTCGATAATTTTGGCATATTCGCCGGGATAAGTTCGGCCATACAACTTACGTTCATTTACATTCCGTAAGTTGTGGCCTCACTTAAAACGGGACTTCGTTTTCCGCGTTCTCGCTGCGGGCTTCTGTTTCCGACGGCGCGATATCAATGTCAGGCGGCGCGTCCGGTTGCTCCTGCGCTGCCTCTGCTGCGTGCTTGCCTGCGCCTCTGGGTGCGCCTAAAAACTGCACGTTATTCGCCACAACTTCCACTGTGGTGCGTTTCGTGCCATCCTGAGCCTGCCAGTTTCTGCTCTGTATGCGCCCTTCTATAAATACAGATGAACCCTTATTTAAATATTCGCCGCAAACCTCTGCGCGCTTACCCCAGACAACTACCCGGATAAAAGTCGCTTCGTCCTTCTTTTCGCCTGAGGGCGTGTTATAGCTTCTGTTTGAGGCAACGGTAAATGTCGTAACCGCAAGGCCGCTTGGTGTGTATCTTAACTCCGGGTCGCGCGTCAGATTGCCTATCAAAAATGCTTTGTTTAAATTTGCCATGTTATCCCCCTTTTAGTTAGGGTTGTATCGGTAAGATCTCTTTGCCCCTGGCTGCTACAAATGTGCGCAAGATATTTTCATTTAAAGTAAGTTCTCTCTTAATCTTGTTGACGTTTGCAGGGTCAGACTTAAACCTGATCAGAAAGAAAAGGCCTTCTTTTTTCTTTGCAATTGGGTAAGAAAGCGCCCTTTTGCCTATTTCTTCCTTGCTTTCCACATTGCAGTCGTATTTTTTGAATATGCCGGATACCTCTTCGGAAGAAATCTTCAGCGCGTCTCCTTCCAGCTCCGGTTTTAAAATAATTAATGCCTCGTAGTCTTTCAAGTTATATCCTCCTTTAATGAGCAGACGATTTACGGAGCTGTTGATTACGTCAGGCGACGTAAATCGTAGCCCGCAGTGCGTCTGCGAATTAACCCCGAAGCGTGCGCAGCAGATTTCGCAAGAAATCTGCAAGCGTTTACGCGAGGGGCCTAAATTGTCAATTAAGTTCGCACTTATAAGTTATGTCGCTTCGCTCCATAACTTATGTGCTCACTTAGTTAAATTTATTCATAGCGGTTTCTGTGCCGTCTCTTAACCAGCTTTCGCACGCAGATACCGCTGTGTCAATAACGCCTTCTATTATATCTTCTTCTTCTTTGTTAAATCCGGATAACACATACTCTGAAAGGTTCTCCGGCAGAGATTCTGTCTGTATACCTACTCTTAATCTGGAAAATTCCTCGTTTTTAAGCGCGGCTATAATGGATTCTACGCCATTGTGGCCTCCCGATGATCCGCCTGGCCTTAACCTTATTTTACCCAACGACAAACTTATATCGTCGTATATTACCAAAAGATCCTGCGGGTTTAAGTTTAATTTTTTATAAAAATGCGCCACGCAGCCGCCAGAAAGATTCATATAGGTCAACGGTTGAATTATCACGACATCTTCCGACAGCATGCTTATGTTTGTCTGTCTGGACTTTGAAAAAATATTATGTTTCAGCTTAGCTTTATATTTATAAGCAAGCTTATCTGTTACGCGAAACCCTATGTTGTGCCTGCTGTTTTCGTATTTTCTGCCGGGATTACCCAGCCCTGCTATTAATTTCACCCCCACACCAATTTTAACCTTTATTGACTTTCAATTTATATCTTACTTTTATAATAATTTATTTTTTAAACTATTCCCACGCAACCATACAATTGGTGTGGGGGTTCACTTGCCCTTCTGCTCTTCTTTGTGTTCCTGTTTTTCTTTTTCTTTTGTTTCAGCTTCAGCAGCTACCTTTTTGGCTTTTCTCTCTTCAGCTTCTTTCTCGCTTATAACCTCAGGTCCCTGCGCTTCTTCGCCGACCGCTGCCTCGGCAGCAGGAGCTACTTCTTCCTCTGCCTTTGGCGGCGAAACAGAAACTACTGCCTGCTCCGGGTCAGTCAACACCTTAATTTCGGGCGGTATTTGCAGATCTCTAACGTGAATGGAGTCATTTATCTTCAGCGCCTCTACGTTTACCTCAATCTTTCCGGGTATTTGCGTAGGCAGGCATTCAATAACAAGCTCCCTTATGATGTGCTCTAAAATTCCGCCGTCTGACTTTGTGCCTATGGCTTCGCCCTTTAGCACTATGGGCACGTTAACCTTTATTTTTTCCGTCAGTGATATTTCCTGAAAATCAACATGCAATATTACATCCATTATCGGGTGTAATTGCATGGCTTTTATTATGACGGTTTTGTCTTTTTCCGGCGGGTCAAGTTTTAAGGTGATAATTGCGTTTTCTCCTGCCGAGGTGTGCAATATGTGTATAAGCTCAGCTGTTTTGACCTGCACAGAAATAGTTTTATGCCCCTGTTTGTAGACGACAGCGGGTACCGTGCCCTGCTGCCGCAATTTTTTGACTGTTGCTTTGCCCGTGCCTTCCCTTAGCTGTGTGTTTAATATGATTTTTTCCATTGTTCCTCTCCGTTTCTTAAGTGAATAACGCGCTTACTGATTCGCCGTTATGTATCCTGTGTATTGCCTCGCCTAAAAATGGCGCTATTGAAAGTACTTTTATGCGGTCTATTTTTTTGCCGCCGGTTACCGGTATGGTATCAGTTACTACCAGCTCCTCAACGACTGATTTTTTTATCCTATCAATTGCGGGCCCGCTTAAAACGGCGTGCGTTACCGCAGCCATTATTCTTTTTGCCCCGGCCTTTTTTAATGCTGCGGCAGCTTCCACCAGAGAGCCTGCGGTTGCCACCATGTCGTCTATTATAATTACGTTTTTACCCTTTACCTCGCCCAGTATGTTCATAACCTCGGATTCAGAGTCATTCTTTCTTCTTTTATCCACTATGGCAAGGTCTGCGTTCATTTTTTTCGAATATGCCCTGGCTGCCTTAATGCCGCCAACATCCGGAGACACAACGACTAAGTCTTTTAATTTCTTTTTCTTGAAATGGTCAACAAACATATTTACCGCGTATAGGTTATCGAGTGGTATATCAAAAAATCCCTGTATCTGCCCTGCGTGCAGGTCCACCGTCAGAACTCTGTCCGCGCCTGCGTTGGTTATTAAATTTGCCACAAGTTTTGCCGTAATGGGCACCCTGGGCTGGTCTTTTCTGTCCTGGCGCGCATAGCCGTAATAAGGTATAACTGCGGTAATTCTAGATGCGGATGAGCGGTAAAGCGCGTCTATAATTATAAGAAGCTCCATAAGGCTGTCATTGACCGGCATACACGTCGGCTGTACTACGAATACGTCCTTTTCGCGTACGTTCTCCTCTATCTTTACCTTGACTTCTCCGTCGCTAAACCTTGAAACGGAAGCCTTTCCAAGCTTTACATCCAGATATTTGCAAATATCCTTCGCCAGGCTGATGTTGGTATTTCCTGAAAATATTTTCAGTCCATCATGCGATTTCATCTTGTTTTTCCTTTCAGCGGCTTTGCTAACCTGCCCATCGGATGGGCAGGTATTCCTATTACCGTAGCATTATCCGGTACATCTTTGTTTCTTGTGACCACGCTGCCTGCGCCGACCATTGCCTTTTTGCCTATTGTTACCGGTGCGATAAGAATGGCGCCTACGCCTATAAATGCCTTATCTTTTATTATGGTTTTGTTTTTGTTTTTGCCGTCGTAATTAGCTGTAATGGCGCCGGCCCCGACATTTGCATTGTTGCCGACCGTAGTGTCCCCTATGTAGGAGTGATGTTTTATCCTCGTGTCATGTCCGACGCTGGAGCGCACCACTTCCACAAAATTACCGATGGTGCTGTTATCGCCTATTTTTGTCTTGCCTCTTATCCTGGCAAATGGGCCTATCTGGCAATTTTTACCTATGGTTACTTCGCCTTCTATATAAACTGAAGGGTAAATAATAGTATCTTTATCTATCTTTACTTTTTCGTCTACATAAGCTGTTTCAGGGTCTATAAATGTCACGCCCTGCCGCATAAGTTCGTTTATTTTTCTTTTTCTGACTATTTTTTCAGCCACGCTTAAGTCCTGCCTTGAGTTTACGCCGAACGCTTCATCCTGGGGGCAATCAGTACAGGCCGCCAGGGTAAGCGCTGTTTCGCGAAAATACCTTACTATGTCCGTAAGGTAAAACTCTCCCTTTTTGGCGTTCTTTTTTATTTTGTCAATTGTATCAAAAAGCTCTTTTTTCTTAAAGCAATACGCCCCTGTGTTTATTTCCGTTATCTGCTTCTGCTGCGGCGTCGCGTCTTTTTCTTCTACGATATCTACAATCTCCCCCGAATCATTGCGCAATATTCTACCATAACCTGCGGGATTGGCAATATTTGTCGTAAGGAGCGTGCATACAGCATCTGTGTTTATGTGCTTGGCCGAAAGGAGCTTGAGCGTTTCTTTTGTCAAAAGCGGCGTATCCGTATATAAAAGCATTATGTTGTTTTTAAATTTTTTAAAATATTTTTTTGCCGCTTTTACCGCATCAGCTGAGCCAAGAAGCTTTTTCTGCTCTGCTGTATATACGCCGTTATTTTTTAAAACTTTCTCGAGAGGTTTTTTACCATATCCTATTACAACAACTATGTCTTTTATGCCCTGGGCCTTTACGGTCTGCACCAGGCGCTCTATCATAGTTACGTTGCATATCTTATGCAAAGGCTTTGGCATAAGCGTGTTCATTCTGGTGCCCATGCCCGCCGCTAATATGATACAACTGAAATCCTTCATGCTTTCACGCTGCCTTCTTTTCCTTTTTGCGCGCCAGCTGCGGCTTCTGTTTTCTTAGGATGCATTCTTTATCAACAATACACGATACCACGTCCGGCTGCGAAGGCAGATCATACATGGTTTCAAGCATCATTTCCTCAATTATAGAACGCAGCGCCCTTGCGCCTGTCTGTTTTTTGTAAGCTGTTTCCGCAATGGCGGTAAGCGCGTCTTTGGTAATTTTTAACTCCACGCCTTCCATTTCAAAAAATTTCTTATACTGTTTTATCAGCGCGTTCTTAGGCTCTGTCAGTATCCTTACCAGGTCTTCTTTTGACAGGGCATCCAGCGTGGACATGACCGGAAACCTTCCTATAAACTCCGGTATCATGCCGAACTTGAGCAGATCCTCAGGCTCTATCTGCCTTAATATTTCTCCGAGAGATTTATCTTTTTGCTGTTGTGTTGCGCTTGCGTGAAAGCCTATTGATTGTTTGCCTGAACGCTGTTTTATAATATTTTCCAAACCGACAAACGTTCCGCCACATATAAAAAGTATATTGGTCGTATCCAACCTTATGAAATCCTCGTGCGGGTGTTTCCTGCCGCCTTTAGGCGGTATATTCGCTATCGTGCCTTCCAGTATTTTAAGCAGGGCCTGCTGCACGCCTTCGCCGGAAACATCGCGCGTAATGGAAACGTTGTCGTGTGTTTTGCCTATTTTATCAATCTCGTCTATATAAATAATACCGTAGCGGGCTTTATTTACGTCAAAATCGCAGCTCTGCAAGAGCCTGAGGAGCACATTCTCAACATCCTCTCCGACATAGCCGGCTTCGGTTAAAGGTGTTGCGTCGCATATCGCAAATGGCACCTGTAATATCCTTGCGAGGGTCCTGGCAAGGAGGGTCTTGCCGCTTCCCGTGGGCCCTATAAGAAGTACGTTGGACTTTTCCAGTTCAACGTCGTCTAAGGAGCTGTCCGCGGATTTGGACGTTATCCTTTTATAGTGGTTATATACTGCCACCGAAAGCTGCCTTTTCGCGTGCTCCTGTCCGACAACGTATTCATCTAAACTTTTCTTTATGGCTGATGGCTTGGGTGTTTCTTTTAAAAAAAACGGTTTTGCGCTGTCTGCCTGCTTCTGCTCCTTATCTAAAATCTGGTTGCATAGTTTTACGCAGTAATCGCATATGTAAACGCCTGTACCGCTGAAAAGCTTGTTGACCTTTGTTTTATCTCTTGAACAAAATGAACATTTTTGCATAGTGTTTTTGGGCTTGGTTGGCGGAGGTGGATTCGAACCACCACAAACGGCTCCAAAGGCCGTTGTGCTACCACTACACAATCCGCCATTTTGTGGATTTTATTTATTCACCGTCTTCTTCGAATTCATGCGCTTCCCCTACGCCGGCAGCGCTTTTAACCCTGTATTCCGATGGCTGTCTTGGCGACACTTTTTCTTTTTCATAGCCTTCGGTCACCTTTTTCTGAATATAGTCCCTGAATTCTGAAGTTATCGGGTGTGCGATATCCCTGTGTTCCGATTGCCGCGCAGATTTTGAACCGTCGTCAACTCTTACGACAGGCGGCGCGGAAGTTTCGATAGCGGCTCCGCACTGGTTACAAAATCTACTTCTTACTGTATTTTTAAACGCGCATTTAGGGCAGGATTCCTTCATTTTTCTTGAAGGCATGGCAACAAAAAGGCCTTTGCTACCTTCGATGATTTTTATGTTTCTCACTACGAATACGTTGTCAAAAGTTACCGTTGCAAAAGCTTTAAGCTTTCTGTCGGCTGATTCCTTTAAGAAAATTTTTACTTCCGTGATCTCCATAGCGTTACTCCCCCTCTAAATTGTGTCAGTAATTTCTTGTTAAAAAAAGTCGCCAGTTTCCTTTTTTACTTAAAACGCCTTCTGCCCTTACCGCCTCCTTTCTATCTGAAAAGATTCCGTAAACGCATGAACCGCTTCCCGAGACAAGAATACCTTCAGCCCCTGCTTTATTTAGTGCCTTCTTTATGGTGTCAAGTACAGGGTATGAAGGCAAAACTACATCCTCCAGCTTATTATATAATATATGTTTTAAGTTAGTAATAGTTAAATACTGTGAGTAATGCCGTAATATGGTAGCATCGGTCACTTTTTTTGTCAAGATTAATTTAATACTGTTATAAACCGAAGTGGTATATATTCTTATGGATGGTATGACTAAAAGAAAATACATGTTTTGCGCCTGTTTTAAGGGCAGAAGCTGCTCTCCTATGCCTGTGCCCCAGGCTCTTTTATGCCCGGAAACAAAAAACGGCACATCTGCGCCTATTTTCGCGGACATTTCAGATAGCGCTTTTCTTTTTATACCTATATTAAGCAGATCGCATATGCCCAAAAGTACAGCTGCCCCATCGGAGCTTCCGCCCCCCAGGCCTGCGGCAATCGGTATACGTTTGTCTATTTCTATTTTAAACCCGCATTTTAAATTATACTTTTTAATTAAAAGGCCTGCGGCCTTGTAGGCTGTGTTACCCGGGCCAAGGGGAATGCTTTCGTTGCTTGTAATCTTTATGGCAGGTTTGGGAAGGACGGATATCTTGAGCCAGTCGCATAAATCTATTCTTTCAAACACGGTTTCAATGTTGTGGTAGCCGTCAGGCCGTTTATTGATAACGTCCAGGTAGAGGTTTACTTTCGCCGGGGCTTTGACAATTGTAGAACGCATGTTTAAAATTTTGCGGGATCAGCCTTTTTTTCGCTTAATGGCTCTTTCGCACGCAGCCACGATATCCTCGGGCATAAGGTGAAACTTTTTCATAAGTTCCCACGGGTCGCCTGATTCTCCAAAACGGTCGTTGATACCTATCGTCTCAACAGGAACCGGAAGCGTGCTCGCAAGCAACTCCGCAACTGCTGAGCCCATGCCGCCGGCTAAGAGATGCTCTTCGCAGGTAACAACTGTTTTTGTCTGCGATACGGCGTCAATTATCGCTTCTTTGTCCATAGGTTTTATTGTGTGCAAATTTATTATAAATGCGTCTATGCCTTTTTTTTCCAGTATCTCACTTGCGAGCATTGCCTGATATACCATAATGCCGCACGCTATTATTGTAACATCTTTGCCTTTTTTCAAAATGCTTGCCTTGCCTATTTTAAACGGTTCTTTTTCGTTGCTGATAACAGGTAATGGCTCCCTGCTAAGCCTGAGATATACAGGCCCGGGGTAATATGCGCTTGCCACGGTTGCCTTCTTTGCCTCTGTCGCGTCGCATGGCACCACAACGCTCATATGAGGAATTACTCTCATAATCGTTATTTCTTCCAATGCCTGGTGCGTTGCTCCGTCGGGACCGACCGATATGCCGCCGTGAGTCCCGCCTATATTTATGTTTAGCTTCATATAAGAAACTGATGTCCGCATCTGCTCCCACGCCCTGCCTGAAGCAAAAACTCCGAAGCTGCAGCAGAAAGGTATTTTGCCTGACAGCGCAAAGCCTGCCGCGGATGAAATCATGTCCTGCTCTGCCACGCCAAAGCTGAAAAACCTGTCCGGGAATTTTTCCCTAAACCAGTCTGCCCTTGTTGAGGAGGTCAAATCCGCGCTTAATACTACAACGTCCTTGTTTGTCTCGCCCAGCTCCACAAGGCCTTTGCCGTATCCGTCTCTTGTTCCTTTCCAGCTTGCTTTGTCCTGCTTATTCAATCCTGACCCCCTTTTTTCTATAACCGCTGATGTCTTTTTTTGCTATATCCAATACTTTATTATCGAATTTATTTGCTATGGAAACTTTGTCAAAACCTTCAAAAGAATAAGCCCACAGCACGTGTGATATGGTTTTCGCGCATAAGAACAGCACTTCCTCGTGCCATGCCTTGCCGTGAATAAGCTCGCTCATCGGCAGGCCTTCTCTCGATATGTCCACGTTAAACACAAAAACCCTGTTGTTTAATTTGCCTGCGCATTCAGCGACTTTAAACCTTCCTGCAAGGTCTTTGTTTGCGGCAAATTCATCCTGTATCCTGCGGGAAGTCTGCCGACAGATAAAATCCGGCATTTGTATGTCTTCGACCGTAAACTCACCGGTCCATTTATCAATAATTGCCTGCGGGTTAAACCTGACATCCAGGACCATTCGTTTTGCGAATTCCCCCCGGGAAATATCCTCGTGCACAAACCTGTTTAAATCGTTAACGTACCTTGTAATTACCACTTCTGCCCCGGGCACGTCCTCATCCGCGGTTACAACCGTATAAAAATCTATGTCTCTGCTCCCGCTTAACGCCACCCTTGAAACGCTCAACATAACCCCGTCTATCTTTTCAAAGGCCTCGACCGAAAGCTTCATGTCTTTTAAATTAAACAGCCCTTTTATGGGCATGTATACGCCTATTGTCTTGCCCGCTATCTTTGCATTAACATCGATTTTGTACTCATTTCTGCACAGCCGCTTGATGCCTTCTATCATGTCGGCCTGAGTAGGATAGGTGGGGGCACACCCCTGTAAAAAGGAAAAAATAAAAATGCAAAAAGTAAAAGTGAGAAATGTCTTTTTATATTTCATCCTGGAGGTGCTTTTTACCGTATTCTTTAAATATTGCCTCTATCTCGTCGTATTCCAGTTCTTTTTTGTCTATAAGTTCTTTCGCGAACCTCTCAACTATGTGCCATTCTTTCTTTAGTATAACCTCTGTCTCCTTGCAACAGTCTTGCAACATTTTCTGCGTCTCGTCGTTAAGCTTGCGCTTTACGTCCTCTGAAAGCTCTGCTTCAGGAATTGCAGTATAATCGCCGACAAGGCTTAATGAGCCCATGCCCAGCTTCCAGACCATTGTGTGCGCCCTGGCCATTACTGCCTGAAAGTCAGCAGCTACGCCGCTGGATGTTGCGTTGAATTTTATTTTTTCCGCCATATATCCGCTCAGGCCCACTTTGATATCGGCTAAGAGTTTATTTTTACTTTGCGTATATAACTCTTCTCTTGGCTGATGGTGAACCACGCCCAATGCCGAGCCGCGGGATATAATAGATGCCTTAAACACATCATCTGTGGGGTGAATCAGATAAAGCACAACAAGATGCCCGGATTCATGAAATGCGGTCATTTCTTTTTCGCGCGGCGTCATTTTTCTGTCGTGTTTTATACCTAAGTCTATTCTTTCTATGGCCTCGCTTAATTCTTTCTGGCCCACAGTATCTTTTTTGTTACGCGTGGCTATTAAGGCTGATTCCTTTACTATATTCATAATGTCTGCCGGAGATTTATGAACGGTTTTTCTGGCAAGCCTGCCTATGTCCAGGGATTTGTCATATTTTACTTTGCTTAAATAGTATTCCAATAAACGTTCTCTTCCTTCTACGTTAGGCCTGTCGATAAAAACTTTTCTGTCAAACCTGCCCGGGCGTAAAAGCGCCGGGTCAAGCACGCTTTCCTCGGCATTACATGCCGCCATTACAATTACATTTTCCTCTTTTTCCTTTAGGCCGTCCATCTCAACCAGCAGCTGGTTCTGCGTTGTATTTGTCTCCATGCCGCCGCCAAGGTAGCTGAAAGAACGCTGCCTTCCTATTGCGTCAAGCTCGTCTATAAAAATAATGCATCCGCCGTGAGCGTTTGCAAGGCGGCGCGCCTGTTTAAAAAGCTGCCTTACGCGGCTTGCGCCCACACCTACGAATATTTCCGTAAACTCGCTGGCTGACATTGATATAAAAGGAATCCCTGACTCTGTTGCCATTGCCTTGGCCAAATAAGTTTTGCCACAGCCTGGCGGCCCAAGCATCAGGATGCCTCTTATTACCTTACCGCCTATCTGCTGCAAACGCCGCCTGTCTTTTATAAGCTCTACAACTTCCCAGGCTTCTTTTTTGGCTTCGTCTATGCCTATTACGTCGGAGAACCTCACCTGCACCTTTTCGCCTCTTATGGTCTTTTTATCCATTTTCGCGAAACCGCCTCTGAATACCGTCATGTACATATAGACGAATATCATGGCATTTGCCGCAACCATAAGAAACTGCAGCGGCAGTGTGGCAAGGGTCATGTGCCTGTAAAAAGACTCTAAGGTGCTTAATCCCCAAACCGCTAAAATTAAAAGCCCGATTACAGCGGTTGTTATTGCAACCTTGACCCAGTGTTCCAGGAAAAACAATTTTATCTTTTTGTGTATAAGCATTTTACTCTCCTAACTCTTTTAAAGCCTTCTCTAGTTCATCGGGCTTCGGCGCTACGCCGTGCCATTGTGCCTTGTTTTCCATAAAAGAAACTCCCTTTCCTTTTATTGTATGCGCCAGTATAATGGTCGGGCGCGATTTAATGGTTTGCGCCTTGTCAAAAGCGTCTAACAGCTGCTTAAAATCATGGCCATCCACCTCAAGGACGCCCCAGCCGAATGCCTGCCACTTATCTTTAAGTGACTGCATATCTTTTACGTCGCATATAAAGCCGTCTATCTGTAGTTTATTAAAATCTATTATGGCGCAGATGTTGTCTAATTTATAGTGAGAGGCTGTCATCGCCGCCTCCCAGACCTGGCCTTCGTTTATTTCTCCGTCGCCCATAAGACAATATACCCTGATGTTCTTTTTCTCAAGCCTTGCTGCCAGGGCCATTCCATTGGCTATTGACAAGCCCATACCTAAAGAACCTGTGGATGCCTCTAATCCCGGAAGACCGTATTGAGGATGCCCCTGCAGAAGTGAACCGCACTTCCTTAGTGTCGTAAGCAGTTCTTTGGGGAAATATCCAAAATGCGCAAGTATTGCGTAAAGCGTGGGGCAGCTATGGCCTTTAGAAAGCACGAATCTGTCCCTGTCCGGCCATTTCGGATTCTTAGGGTCGTGGCGCAATTTACACGCATATAAACTTAAAATAATCTCAACACAGGAAAGGGATCCGCCGGTATGGCCGCTGCCTGCGCAGGCAAGCATTTTAAGGATGGTTTTTCTTATATCTTTTGCTGTATTTTCCAGATCCTGTATGTTTATATCCTTTGCCATTTATGCTTTCTCCCTATGGTTGCTGTCTCGTTTCTTTTTTATATTTTTTAATCTTTTTTTCTATTGCCTTTTGTCCGGGATCTTTTTTCAATGCCTTTTCCCAGGACTGGATGGCTTCATTTTTAAACCCAAGGTCAAAGTAAACGTCTCCGAGGTGGTCAAAAATAACTTCATCCTCGCCGTAGGCCTGGGCCGCCTTTTTAATAAGCTCAAGCGCTTTTTCCTTGTCGCCTTTTTTATAATAAGCCCAGCCCAGGCTGTCCATATAGGCGCCGTTTTCCGGGCTTGATTTTAAAGCCTTGTTTATAAGCTCTATTGCCTTGTCTAAGTTTTCGTTATCCTCGGCATATACATAGCCTAGGTAGTTAAGCGCAATGTCGTTATCAGGCTCAAGCTCGATAACTTTCTGCATCTGTTGTTTAACAAGGCTGCGCTTACCCATTTTATCATAAGTTACTCCTAAATAAAAGTGGGCATCCGCGTTATCCGGCTCAATTGCGATAACATTATTATAATATTCTACTGATTCTCCGTATTCGCCTGTCTCGTAAAGATAACTTCCTAAAAACAGCAGCAGGCGTATGTTATCGGGGTTTGCCGCAAGGCCTTTTTGCAAATATGCTATGGCCCGTTGGTTTTGTTTCTCATTAATTAAGAGCCCGGATAAAAATATATACCCGTCTATGAAAGAGCTGTCCGAATCAATTGTTTTTTCGAAACTACTTATAGCTTCTTGTTTTTTATCTAATTTTATATATACAAGAGCGAGATTAAAGTATAAGCGCGCTTTATCTACGTCTTCTTTGAGCAGTTTCTGATATATCGCGGCCACTTCCTGCAGCTTATCTTCGACTATATACACATCGGCCAGCGAGGCAAGCGCGGCAACGTCATGGGGATTGTTTTTTATGAGTTCTTCGTAGATGGACGCGGCCTTTTGCCATTGCTTGTTTGTTATATAAAGCAAGGCCTCTAAAAAATACGCTGTTGTATCATCCGGGTTTAATTGCCTTGCCTTTGCGATATATTTTTGCGCGTCATCTGTCTGGTTTAACTCGATGCATACAGACGCTAACTTTAAATATATTCTGTTTTTATCGGGGGCAAGTTCCGTGGCTTTTAAAAATTCTTCTTTGGCCAGCACTTGTTGGCTTTGATTATCGTATATCACGCCCATAACATAATGAGCATAGGAAGAGTTTTTTATTAAGCCAAAGCCTAATATTTTTTTTGCCGTAACAAACAGGGAATCTTCGCAGAAAGCATTCTGGCAAAAAGAAAAAAATACCCAAGCTGCTATTAAAAATGCCGTTGTGCGTTTCACAAACTATTATTTCTTTTTATGTCTGTCTCTTCTTAAACGCTTTTTTCTTTTATGCTTGGCCATCTTGGCCCTTTTTCTTTTTCTTCCACAAGGCATATGTGCACCTCCAGTTGAGTATTGAGTATTGGGTATCGAGTATTGGGTATTGAGTTTGAAACTCGATACTCAATACTCACGACTCAATACTAGTAAATTACTTTATTTAACGGGTACTCTATTATTCCTTCTGCGCCGGCCTTTTTTAGCTGAGGCAGCAGTTTCTTTACTTCAGTTTCGGAAATTATCGTGTCCACGTCAAGCCAGCCTTTTGTCGCAAGCTGCGAAATGGTGGGTTTTTTCATCGCCGGCAAGATGCCAAGTATTGTATCAAGCTTTCCCGGCGGGACATTCATCTTAAGGCCTACTTTTTCCTGCGCTGTTATCGCGCCTTTTAAAAGCATGGACAACGCCTCTATCTTTGAGCGCTTCCAGGGGTTTGCCCAGGATTTATTATTGGCTATTAGTTGTGTGGTCGAAGAGCAGACAGTGTCTATTATGCGCAGGCGGTTTGCGCGTAAAGACGCGCCTGTTTCCGTAAGCTCCACTATCGCGTCTACAAGGCCTGCCGCTACTTTTACCTCTGTTGCTCCCCAGCTGAATTCCACTTCTGCTTTTATGTTTTTTTTGCGCAGGTAATTCTTGGTTACGCTTACAAGCTCGGTTGCTATGCGTTTTCCTGAAAGGGCCTTAGGGGTATTTATTTTTGAGCTCTCAGGCACTGCAATTACCCATCTTACGGGCTTTAAACTGTATTTCGCGTATACAAGATCAGCGACGGTTTTGACCTTGGAGGAATTTTCTAATATCCAGTCATTTCCAGTAATACCGCAGTCTAACGCTCCGTCTTCAACGTAGCGTGACATCTCCTGCGCCCGCAAGAGCACTGCCTCAAGTTCATCGTCATCTATCGACGGAAAATAAGACCTGGAATCACTTAAAGATACCTTAAACCCTGCGTTTTGAAGAATCTTAAAAGTCGCTTCCTGTAAGCTTCCTTTAGGGAGCCCTATTTTTAATATCTGTTTTTTCATTTTATCCTTCCGTCATTGCCCCGTGAAATCCGTAGGATTTCCGGGACTTAGTCCCTGAAATTGCTACGCAATTTCTAGGGGCGAGTCCCGCCAGAGGCGGGATGAAGCAATCTCTTTCTTCATCTCTTGCTTAAACCATTTCTGCGTTCTTTATGATACATTTTTTTTATATATATGTCAAATACTTAATATGGCAAATTGAGGGTCTTATATTGTTATGCTGCTGCGTCAAATGCTGTTTCTGCAAACAAAAAGTTAAGCATGCTGTCTGTGAAGGGGGGTTGACTGAGAGGATTAAGGCCTAATACTTTTTCTTCTTCAAGTGTAAATGGCGATAGAATTGCCCTTTTAACAGCTTCTGTCCAGGAACTTCCGAATAGTTTATAGCGGTATATTGCTGTAACTACGTCGGAGTACCCTGAGTTGCGCCACACCTGTAAGCTAGCTGATCCGATTTTGTTATAATGTGACCTGATATATGCAATTACATATTCTTCTGTGGCCCATTTTGGGCATGTCTTAAATCCCGCTGCTTCAACTGCCCTTGCCCAGCTTCCGCCAAACAGGTTATTTTTTTCTACTGTTCTGACCAGATACGCAAAATTTGAATTCAGCCAGCTCTCCTTTGAGGCTGACATTACATCGATATAAAGTGCTTTTATGCATTCTGCCATTGCTGTTTCAGTCCAGTTAAATTTTTTCCTCGAAACTTTCGCGCTTTCTATGGCTTTGTCCCAGCTACCGCCGAATAATCTGTAGTAGCTCACGGACTGAACCACTCTGACGTGGCCGGCGTTGCGCCAGGCAAGGCTGCTTGTAGAACCTACCTCGTCAAAATAGCGTATAATATACGCTCTCACATACTCCTCTGTGCCTTTATTTACACGACGGGGTATGCCTGCCTTCTTTGTTGCCCTGGTCCAACTCTTATTAAACAGGTTGTTGGCTTTAATCTTGTTCATGATTTCACCATGTCCCGCCTTATTCCAGGCCCGCAAATTGGATGATTTAACTTCATGATAGTGCGCGCGGATATAAGCAATTGTGTATTTTTCTGTCCATTTTTTTTGTTTTTGAATTTTTCCGGCCTTTACTTTTTCCACCGCATCGCGCCATTTTCCGTTAAATAACCGGCCCTTAACAACAGCCTTGATTACTTCTGAATGTTCTGAGTTCATCCAGTCTTCCCATTTAAAAGAGCCTACGTCGGAATAAAGCGCGCGTATGCATTCGGCTACCATATCTTCGGTCCATTCAAACTCATGCACAACCCCGGCGCTTTTTATGGCCTCCGTCCAGCTTCCGTTGAATAAATTATATCTTACTATTGCGTCAAAAACACAACCGTGCCCTGCCCTTGCCCAGATTTTACTGTTGGTTGATTTTACTTCCTGATAATGCACTATAATGTATGCCCTGGCAAAATCCTCTGTCCACCTGGTGCCTGTTACGGGAACCTCTGATCTTTTTATTGCCTCTTCCCAGCTTCCATTGAATAAATTGTGTTTGTATATTGCCCATACTACTTCGCTGTGCGGTGATTGTTTCCAGATATCTACGAGACTAGAGCCTATTTCGTCATAATGCGCGCGTATGTATGCGGCCGCATACTCTTCGGTCCAGTTGGTAATGGCTTTAAACCCAGCTGCTTCAACTGCTTTTGTCCACCTTCCGTTAAACAGCCCGCCCTTAACAACAGCCTTGATTACTTCTGAATGTTCTGAGTTCATCCAGTCTTCCCATTTAAAAGAGCCTACGTCGGAATAAAGCGCGCGGATGCATTCAATTACTCTTGCCTCGGTCCACTCCATTTTATCCGGTAATTTTTCCCGGTGCTTTCGGTTGTGTGATACTTTTTCCGCCATAGGCCGCAGGGCTGCGCTGGATACCGTTGTTTCTGTTGCCGGCATATGTGGCTGCTTAAGCGGCATCGCAAACGGTACAGAAGCAGCTTCGGGGGCATATGCTGCCATAAAATTATCTACCCCCTGGCGCACTGCCCTTGTCAGCTCTCTTTGCTCTTCCAATATAAGTCTGACCTGTCGCGTCATCTTTTTGTCTTCAAGGTATTTTTTTAATATAGCGCGCTCTTGAGCGTGAAACCTTGCATCTTTAAGATCTTCGTCAGCAATCATCATTTCTAGCCAGGATTTATACCAGCCGTTTATTCTATCCAGACGCAGCGAGCTATTTAGCACAGAGCCTCTTTCTATAAGCGAATTCCTGTAAACGCTTATCCAGCGTTTAAAAACTTTTGCGCCCTGGCCCTGTCCAAACTTAGATATCAGTCCCTGTAATATACCTTTTAATACTGCCTCTGTGTGAAGGGCCGCTTCCGGATGGCGCGCATGATGCAAGAGACAAAATTTGTTGCCTAATAAATAATCCAGGAATTCGCGTGGAGATTTATCCTGCGCGATGCCTCTTATCGTGATTAATTTTACGCTGATTTCATCGCTTGCCGGGTCTTGCCTCAGTAGAAAATCTCCTGCGCTTAGTTTAACCTGGTTTATAAAACTGACTTGTTCCCACCGCAGGTTATAATCCGCTATCTCTACAAGAGATTTTACTGTTGCGGTCAATCTGTCCGCATGGTATTCGCTGCCCACGTTAAGATGCGGCGTATCTTTGTAAAAATCGTTTAACTCTGAATAACCGCTTAGCCATTCCGTGGCAAAAACATTTACTTGTCCGGCGCCTGTTTCGGCTTTGTCTATTACGACCGGCCTTGCTATCTTCTCCGGATAGGCACCAGAGAACTTGGCCAGATTGTCAAAATCCCTTTTTGCAAGATCGTCATGTTCGCCGTATTCTGTCGGAACATTTACGCAAACGTAGCCGCTTTTGCCGTTATGCAGTTGGATTTCCGCTTTAAAGATATGCAGAAATATTCCCTCGTGAACTTTCTGCCATTTTATATCTTGTATGTCTTCTACCGTCGTGCTTTCGCTGAATAAATGCTTAGCTGCAAAGCTTGCGTTTCTTCGGATGTCTTTTTCAAAAAAGTCTTTTATGGCAGCTTCTATTTCCAGGGCAGAAAGACGCAATATAGCCTGCGGACTTTGCCTTTTTGCTCTTTTTGCTTCTACGGTTGCTTTGAACATTTTTATAAATGCCGGGCTTAAAATTCGTTTTCTCTGCCTGGCTATATTCCAAAGCATTTTCGCCGGATCTCTTAAGCGGCTCACCCTCGATTCTTCAGCTGAATCAAACCATGCTATTGCCACCTCTTTAATATGATAACCGGCCAGTTTTGTTAAAAGCAACAGTTCGGTATCAAAGGTAAGCGTAGAATCTTGGGCAAAACCAAGTATGTCTTCGAGAACCTCTCTTCTAAAAAGCTTGAACCCTCTCTGCGTATCTTTTATTTCAGCTATGGGAGGAAGCATTGCTCCCACTGCCCTGCTAAAGGCCGCGCTTGAGATGCCTCTTAGAAACGGTTCTTTTTCAGTAGCGCCCTCACACCTTCTTGAGCCTATAGCAACATCTGCCTGGCCTTCGTAGACAGGCCTTATAACATTTCCTATTTCAGAAAGGCTTATTGAGGTATCAACATCTGTTATGAAAGTAGCATCTGCCCATTTATCATCAAGCGATCTCTTAAGGCCTGTCAAAACAGCGCCGCCTTTTTTGCCTTCTTTTTGCTCTTTAGGTATTATTATTATCTGGAGTTGGTCATCTCTAAGCACTTGGCCTTCCTGCGCATATTCCGCACATATCTGCTGCCATAGTGTTCTCACGCATTCTGCCGAAGAGGCTTCATTGCTTCCGTCGTCAACAGCTATCAGGCGCCATTTAAAATGCGGGTTTAGCTCCGATAAAATCATAAACTGTCTTATCTTCTTCCTGAGCGCATCCTCGCCGTTTTTGTAGCTTGCGCTTTTAGGGTTAAGCCTTACTGTCTCTTCCCACATAGGCATTACTATGTCTAATTTCGCATCTTCATCCAGGCTTGCTATAAATTCCATGGAACTTGCTATTTTTATTAATTCGTCATCGCTGCGCACAAGATTAAAATTTGAGCGCGAATAGTCGTTTCTTTGCTCAAGGCCTGCTATTAATTCATCTTCATAGGCGTCTCTTTCCGCCCTTGTGTCTTTTCTTACTTTTTCATAAGCAAGCGCATCCAGGCCTGAATGATAACGAATACTTCCTTGCATGGTAAACGGCAAGCGCGCCAAAAATTCTGCTTCGTTTAAAAATGCGGGCTTTGTTTTCTCGGCATATCCGATATCGATAATTTTCCATTCACCTTTTATAAAAACTCTTGCAAATATATGCTCTGATGTCGGCCCCATCTTTTCGTATCGTGCCTGGGGAACCAATCCTTCAAATGTCTCTTTTTTTCTTAACACAACTCCGTATTCTGCTTCTATTCCAACGGAGCGCGCCATTGCGATTAAAAGATTGGCCATGTTAAAGCACATGCCATGGCGCCTTATTAAAGTCTCTGATGCTGTTGCATCCCAGTATGCGCCGTAGCCTATGCCGTAAGAGATGTTATCTGCTACCCATGATGCCAGGGCAAGTATTTTTTTCTCGTCGGTTGAACAACCTTCTGTTGCAATACGCGCTGTTTTTGCTATAAGTAAATTTTCAGAATCGCATAATGCAGTATTGATAATGTTATTTTTAGCTGCCATAGGCCGAAGTGCTGCTTCTTGTATTGCTCCCATACCTGCGTGGGATATTTTTCCGGTCTGCCTAGCAAGCGTTTCCCCAGTTATCTCATAAGTGTTTGCAGCGTTGGCAGCGTCAGGCGCTGCGGCTGCAATAGAACTGTAATAAATAAGGTTTCTGGGTTTTAGCGCTGATTTTAATCTTCTTTCCGGAGTACTGCCGTTTAAAATAGCCGGCGGCAGCGGCTCCAACAGCCAGTTATATAATTTATCAATGTCAGGTTCAGGGCCTTCATACGGATACTGCGGAAATACTATTTTGAGTATGTCTTCGGGTCTTGAAGAAGCATATGGGCTTGCGTGTCTGCCTGTCATTTTATACATAATTGGCAACGCAACCATTAGTGCCGTAAATTCTGCCATATATGCAATTTCAGGATCTTGCACAAAGCCTTCCAGCATTAATTCTGTTTCAAAAAAAGTTGCTTTATCAAATGCGCCGAAAAATTCATCCGGTGGGTTTGCGCCGTATAAATAATTAAGCAGCACCTCCGAGCCGCCGGATACCCTGGGTATATGCTCTAGAAGAAATTTAAACCTATCGTGTTCGGACATGCCCTGTGCTTGTGGCATAAACCTCTTTGCTGCTTCTATTGTTTCTCTTGTTGTGGTCAGAAACTGGCTGCCGTAATTTTCCCTAATCCTTTGTTTATAGCGCCGTGCCATATCAACATAATTTTTGACAGTTTCGTTTTTTCCTAACTCATCCAAAAATCGATTTTCAAAGTTTTGTTTAAAAAACTCCGTTGTTGCCTCAGGCCCTTTTAGCAAAAAATTATAATAAAAAAGCTTTAAAGCAGCCATGTATGCATAATCCGGATGCCCTTCTATGAGTTTTGCGTCCTGAAAACCGTCATCTACAGGTAGCGCTCCTATGGCAATATCGCTGCGCAGGCGTTTTATTGCGGCGGCGCAATATTCTTTAACTGCCTGCTTTATTTTTTCCTCCAAAAATTGCTGTAACATGCTGCAATGCCTTTTTTGCAGCTTTTCTATGCTTGACAAGGGTGTATTTTGATTTATTGTTTTTGTATCGCGCCATATTTCATCGAGCATCTCCGCAAAATCAGCTGTTAAGTTATCACGATCAGCCATCCAATCCATAGCTGTTTCTCTTGCAATTGTTCTGAAATTTAGCTCATCGGCATTTTCGTGCCTGTTAAAAGCGTAACTTGTGGTTGGTCTCGCAAGAAGTCTCATATCTTTTTCTTCCGGAGACAATATATTATCAATTTCATTTATTACCAGCCTCTCAAGAAGGCTTTCATAAGGCTTGAACTTTGAATAGGGATTGTTATCGAAGGGAAGCCATAAGCTCTGTCCTAGGTTTATCCCTTGGCTGCCTCTTGCCGGCATTCCATAACCTAAAAATCTGGCCGCCATATCATCGTAATAAAACATACGGTAAGCAAAGTCTATGCACTCTTTGGGATTTGTCGGGATAGGAACTTCTGTCCCTGAACGAAGCCTAAATATTAAATCAGTACTACACGGTTCGCCTGATAACATTTCTGCAACATAAGGTTGTTTTCCGTATTTTTTTCTTAAAATCTCAATTGGTATGGGCATTGAAGTTTGCCCCTGTATTATTGTTGAGGCTGATACAGTTGCAGCTGCAGATACTCCCAAGAAGAAACGCCTGCTCATTTGCGGGTTAAGCAATGATGTTTTTTTATGATATTTATTTTCTTTTACCCATTTGGCCAGCTGCGATATGGCGCGTAAAAAGGCATCATCTGCAGTTTCCGTGCGGCTTATTCTTCTGGCTGCACTTTTAAGCGGCACCCATAGAGAACCCTGAAAAGTAAAATGCTCTTCGTTGTTTCCCGATAATTCATCGTATAAAGCAATCACTGCCTCGGCTAAGGATGTGCCATTTTGCCTGTGCTCTTTTTCTATCTCGTTTTGCATATGACTTAGCCACACCCCTGTCTCTCTGTGCTGCTTTAAACAAATCTCTTCATATGAAAATAAAATTTCGGATTTTTTCGCATATGATTCTTCGCTTGGCGCAGACATCCCCTCTGGTTCTATTATATCATTGGATAGCATATCCTCGCTTAATGCGCCTGCTGCGGTTTTTAACAAAAATCTTGGGTCTTTAAGCCTTGCTGCCATTGCCTGGATAAATGGCGTAAACCCGTGCAGGCAGATTTCGCCTGTTTCGCTAAAATGCGAATTGCCGATAGCCGGCTGTATCATTGTATAATACGGCTCTTGCGCAATATGCACAGGGAAGGTATTTATACCGGGAATAAAACAATTTGTGTAAAAAATCCATTTGGAGCCAAAATATTTATCTATAATAACTACGCCCGGACTGGGCAAAGTAGCTTGAATGGCCGCAAGACTGTTTAAGTCCGCTTCTGTTTTAACTGCACCCTCCTGAGATAAAAAACCTTTTGTTTCTTGCAGGTAAAACTCAAAATATTGCATTGCCTTTTTCTGGTCTGCGTCCGGGCACTTCTTAAGAAAGTAGGCGAGTTCTCTTTTTGCAGATTCCAGTATTGTTTCAACGGCGCTTCTTATTATTTTTTGTTTTTCTCCTTTGCCTGCGGTAAAAACATCTGCATTAGACATTAGATGTTCTGCCAATGCCCTTGGCACCATAACATGAAAATACTCTTCTATCGCCATGGGGTCGTCGATTCTTTTATATTTACCAAACCAATCCGGCGATGGCGCTATTTTTAAAACAATATCTGGAATAATATCACTTGCCAAAGGTCTTAGCGCTGCTTGTTGCATTACAGTAAACGCTTGGTCAGTTGGCGTAATATTTTTGCTTGCGTCCGCAGCCGGATTTATAGGTAATCTTACAGTAAATGTTGTGCCTTTGCCAAGCTCTGACTCAACGGAAATTTCGCCGCCAATCTGCCTCACCATCTCTCTCACCAACGCAAGCCCCAGGCCTGTGCCCTTGGGTTTTCCTTTTGTAAAAAACGGCTCAAATATGCGCTGAAGGTCTTGCTCTGAAATGCCTGGACCCGTATCTGAAAAACTAATTACGGCAAGGTTGTCTTCTCTATATGCTTTTACGACAAATGTTTTTTCTGTTTCTTTGGGCACGGTTTCTTCTGTCTCTTGCAATAGCATGGCATCGTTGGCATTCTGCTGAATGTTTCTTATTAATAAAGACAGCAGGTCCTTATCTATCTGGATAATGCTAAGTGACGAATCCAGATCGAGAACTATATTTATAGGTTCCTGTTTGCCTAGTTGCGTGCGTATTTTTAAAAAATCTATTATGTTAATTTCCCCCATATTAAGGGTTAATTTTCCTGTTTCGATGTAAGATAAAAAGATATCAAATGTCGCCGCCATTTCCAGGCATTGCCTGGTTATATCTTTGTTTATTTCCACTGGTAAATCGCTTAAGAAAAATTTACTTTTCCCGGCCGATAAAACCAGGTTTTCTTTTATGGCCTCCAGGGCTTTTGCCCATTGCTGTTGAAGCATTGCGTGGTCAGCGTCTTTGTCGTGCCGCCTGAAAGTATTTGTAACATCTGCTGTTAACGCGCGAAATTGCTCGACAACGCTTTCTGTCTCTTGTTCATATGTTTCAAGATATGCGCACTGTGTTTGAGTTTGCCCCAGATGCTTATGCGCATCGGCAAAGTCCGAATATAAACCTACAAATTTATTATTAACCTCGTGAAATGAATACATAACTGCCATCATGGTCCTTACAAATTTTTCTGTATCTGCCTTTTGCATTCCTGCCATGGGCCTAAGGGCCGACTGGTTTATTGACAGCAATAATTTTCTTGACCTCTGAATACGCCTTTCGGCGGTTGTGCGGCGTTCTTCTCCAATAACAGCAAGGTCTGTCATTATTGTAATTGCCAAGGCATCGCCGTCTTCTTTCAGCAGGGTAAGAGCAAAATCAACAGCGTCTGTCGGCACCAGGGAAGTCTTAAGTTGCTCCATGGCCATATCAATCATTGCGTCCCTGAGCGCACTTTTTATTGCCTTTTCTGTTCTTTGGCCTTTTACCTTTTCAAACATAAAAGCAATTTCCCATATTATTTCGTTTGATATGGCGCTTTGCCCTTTTGATTTCGCAAAATCTGCCAAAAACGAAAGCACTTCAGAACGAAAAGCCCCGCACTCTCTGCGTCCGTAAAAATTGCGGAATGTGTTCATCAGCCCTCTTGCAAGCTCATCTTCGGCTCTTTCCCCGTCCGTCATTACCATAGCTTTTACATTATCGTTGTTTAAGAATTCATATGCATATTCGGCTATAGTGCGCACTGCTTGTACGTTACGGTTGTTGGCCAATATTCCTATAAAAGCCAAAATAGCCCCCTGTCTTATAGTATTTGTCTCAGCGTCCTGTCTCGGATCAACTATGGCATTGCGTATATCCTGGAGGGTCTGTTCTGTATCGATCAGATCAAAAATCTCGCCTGCTGTGCTTTCCGACGCCTCTCTGTTGTATGCCATAATTAAAAGCGCGCCCATAAGCCTGTTAGCCCTCTCAAACTGTTGCCTCCCTCTAATTCCAAGGTTCGCAAGCTCATCTATTGCCTGTTCTATTACCTCTTTGTCTCTGGGCCCAAGCGAAGAACTAAAAATAACGTCTTCTATTCTGTCTAAAACTTCCTCCGGTTTTACGGTTGTCACTTGAACAGGTAAGTTTTCCTCTGGCATTTCTTCTGGTAGGGGTGCGGCTGCTGCTTCAGGCCTTGCCGGCTCTGCAACATAAAAAATACCGCGTCTTACCTTTCGTATAATTCCGGTCAGGGGGCCTTCAAGGTTTCCATAGCGCCTTTTTATAAACAGAGACCATCCTTGCGCTTCGGCATTTTTATAATTTGTATCCTCAAACATTCTCTCAAGAACTTCCCGCGTTTTTAAGTGCCCGATATACGGGCACAACGCCTCGTGTAGAAGATATTCTAATAACACTTCTTCTCCTGCAGCCTGTGCATAATCTAAAATTTCCCTTGTATATCCTATGGTTTTATGGCCTTTATATCCGTCCGGCGGCTCGCCAACCAGGGTTCTTAATATCTTTTTTAGCCTTTGCTCTTCTTCGGATAACGGGGGGCTTGTTGGTAAATCGTGTGTATTAAAACCCAGAAGCCACGCATGCGCCCAGCCTCTTGTATCTCTATTTGCCAAAATTGCATTAAATTCCATCAGGCCAAACTCTTCTAAATCTTTTATTGCCATTTTTATTATGACTGTCATGGGGATTCTGTCCAGCGTATTGGCTGGCCTATAAATTAACTTGGCAAGCCTTTCTTCTTTGTCGCGAAGAAGGCTTTGCATCTTTTTTGCCATGTCCAGTCTGTCGATACTTTCCCGCAGGGGAGCAAAGGTGTCTGTTTGCGCTATAAGCTGCGGTATTATGTTGTCAACTGGGCCCCGAAAAATATGGCCTGCAGATGTGTTTTTTATCGCCAAAGGCCTTAAAGCAGAATCAGAAAATGGGGACAGACACCTATTTTCAGGTAAGGTGTTGGCGCTCGGAACATAGCGGTATGCATTGAAGCTGGTTTCAGCTGCAAATGTTATCGCTAATATAATAGTAATTATTATTTTAAGGATTTTATTTTGCATAATATTGCGTATATAATTTAAATGTTTTATTATTATAATATAAAGTATTTAATATGTCAACTGCTTTTTACTCGTTTTTGCATTTTTAAAGGAATATTACAGCTTATATATGGATTTTAGCTGGTAGGGGGTTAGTGGTTTTATAGATTTTCTTAGAAGTTTGGCTGCAAGCATTATTCTGGCTTCTCTTTCTGCTATTATAGTAAGAAATGCTGCTTCTTTGAGACTTTTGCCTGCTGTAACCAGGCCATGTCCGGCCATTATAACGCCATTACAATATTTTATTGCTTTCGCAACCGCGCTTGCTAGCTTTTTGCTTCCCGGAGGCGCATATTTTGTGTATTTTATGCCTTTTTTAAAATAAATGGCAAAATCTATTGTTACAGGTTTTATTTTAATGCCCGCGGACGCCAGGGCAAGCAAGGCTGTGGGATGAGTATGCACTACTGCTTTTACGTCAGGCCTTATTCTGTAACAGGCATTGTGCAGTTTCCATTCAATGCTTGCCTGTTTTTTGTCCTTTATGTCTACAAAATCACCAGATTTTGCGTTCTTAAAGCCTGTGTTGCTTTTTTTAATGTAAATGAGTGAGCCTTGCTTTGTGCTTATGTTGCCGCTTGTGCCGCTTACCACGCCTTCGCATGCAAGTTCCCTCGCGCACTTTGCAAGCTCTGCTTTTATCTTTGACGTCATAGTCTTGATTTTACCACACCATAGCACCGTCTTGCAAGTCTTGTTAAGGCTATGGCCTCGGTGTCCTGCGTGGGCTGGTTGCAAGCTTTTTTACATTTTCCTTGTAATGCGCCTGTGCATTACATATAATATGAAAATAACCCGAAGGAGAAATTATGTTAAAACCTCTAAGAAGAAAAAATGTCATAAAAATCACTATGTGGGTTTTGCTTGCCACATTTGTCATATGGGGCGCGCAAAGCGCTGTTGTTACAAACCGTAATTACGCAGGCATAATATTCGGCAAAAAGGTATCTACGCAGGAATACGTGCACAATTATAACGCTATACTAAACCACGCCAAAATGATATACGGCGATCAGCTTTCAAAAATACAAAATTTTTTAAATCTGCGCTCCCAGGCCTGGGACAGGCTAATCCTTCTTTATTACGCCAAAAAGAGAATGATACGCGCTTCTAATAAAGAGGTTGTGGAAAGAATCGCCAGCATGCCTTCTTTCCAGAGCTCGGGCTCTTTTGACCAGAGGGCATACGATTACATCGTGCAAAATATATTCGCGGTGTCTCCCAGGGATTTTGAGGAATCCGTAAGAGAAGATATTATTATTTCTAAGCTTATCGATTCCATCCAGAAAGATATTTCGCTTACCGAAGAGGAAATCGAAAACGCATACAAAATAAAAAATGAAAAAGCTGATGTAAGCTATGTCTTAATAACGCCGGGGTCGTTTAGAAAAGACGTTTCCGCAGACGAGGCGGAACTTTTGCCTTTTTACGACTCAAATAAGGAGCGTTTTAAAACCCCGGAAAGAATAAACGTATTATATTTAAAAATACCTTTTGATGAAAAAGCTCCTGCTGAAAAAGAAAAGGCAAAAAACCAGGCGCAGGGCATAAATGATTATCTGAATATAGGCGATGATTTCCAGGCCCTAGCCAAACAACATAATCTGTCTATTCAGGAGACAGGCCCGTTTTATTTTACAGAGCCTATTTCACAGATAGGGCTTTCTTATCCTTTTACCATGACAGCATTCGGGCTTACTAAGGAAAAGCCAAATGCCCTGGTTGAAGAAAAAGACGCCTTTTATGTCATAAGGTTAAAAGAAAAAATCGCGCCTTTTATTCCTTCTTTTGAAGAAGTAAAGGAAATAGTAAAAGAAGCGCTTATAAATAAAAAGGCCGGGGAGTTGGCTAAGGCAAGCGCACAGAATTACGCGCAGCTTTTAAAGACAGGCAAAGACACCCTTGAAAACCTCTCAAAACAAGTTAATGTTAATATTAATGAAATAAAAGATATTACAAGAGGGTCTTCTGCCCAGGGCGAAGGTTTAAGCGAAGAATTTGATAATGCATGTTTTTCAATAAAAGAAAAAGAATTCGCAGGCCCTGTAGCTTCAGAAAAAGGTTTTGCTATATTAAGGCTGGATAAGCTAAAGCCTGTGGATAAAGAATTATTTGAAAAGGAAAAGCTTAGTTTTAAAAGCGCTTTGCTTGAAGAAAAAAAGAAAAATGTTTTTATCGACTGGTTTGCCAAGATAAAAGAAAAGGCTGCCTTAAAAATCGGGACAGCCGCTAACTAGGCGTTTCTGATTACCGCTTCTTTTACGTATTTTCCCGCTTTTTTTACCATTTCCAAAAGAGCGCTTTTAGGGTAGGGCTTGATTTTTAAATAGGCTGGATCTATTGTATCTTTCGGCGCAAACTGCTGCAGGCAAAACCTCCGCCCACCTTCAATACTTTTAGCAATGTCCTCTATATCAGCTTCATCTACAATACCTGGTGTAACCGTTGTCCGGAATTCATAATCTATGCCTGAACGCATAATAATATTTATCGAACTTTTTATTTTGCCTGTGTCAACGTTGCTTGCCGTAGCCTTTTTGTATTTTTCGCCTGAGTCGCTCAAAGATGCCTTTATGTCCATGGATAAATAATCCACTATCTTTGCATCCAGCAGCGCTTTAAGCCTTTCTGGCAGTGTCCCGTTTGTCTCAAGCATAATTTTAAAATTTAATTTTCTTATCTCTTTAATTAAATCGAAAAGCCAGTTGTGTAAAAGCGGCTCCCCGCCGGTTATGCAAACGCCGTCTATCCAGCCTTTTTTTTCGGCCAGGCAGGCCTTGATTTCCTCAAACTGCACCGGGATTATCGTATCAGGCTCCAGCACTAATGCCCTGGCGTGGCAGAATGGGCAGCGCAGGTTGCAGCCCGGTAAAAATAAAACGGAGGTTAATTTGCCTTCCCATTCGAGCAAACTAACCTCCTGGAAACCTCTTATATCAAACGCTTTGCATGGCACTTTCAAATCGTTTTTTGACCTCGTCCGAATCAGGTATTTCTCCTTCCCACTTGCCGATTGTCTCGCTCCCTTTTTCCACGACGGTGGTCGGTATTTTTAATACATCATAATACGCGCCTTCCGCCATGCCGTCTATTGTATCCATATCAAAAAATTTTAAATCCGCTATGTTACTATAATTCCATTTTTTCAAAAAATGCTCCAGCTTGTTCTTTGTGGTCTGGCATTTAGCACACCCGGCCTTGCCGAAAACTTTTATTTTCACCCGCACCTCCTTAATGAGCTCCCACCGTTTTGATTCGCTTTTGCGAATGCAAAACGAATCAGTGGGGGCGAATTAATCCCGAAGCTTAATCCTAAAGGATAGACCTTCCCCATTCCTATTAGGGAAGGGTCTAAGCTGAAATTTTCGCAGAAAATTTCAGCTTGTTTAAGCGAGGGCCATATGCCCTCACGCTACCGCGTAATTTTCTGAGCGTCTTCTTCTGTCCATAAGCTCGCCGAGCTTGGACCTGTTCCAATTCTGTACCTTTGAATAATAACCCACAATCCTTGTTATGCCGTAAACCTTGTCTGAACTGCACAAGGGGCAGGCGTCTTTCAGGCCTGGCGATACCTTGTGGCAGCTGTTGCATATGGTAAATTCCGGAGATATTGTAATCTGCGCTGCCTGCGTGTTGTAATATGTCTTTTCCACAAGGTTCATAATGGATTTCGCTGAGGGAAGCTTCTCTCCGACGAACGCGTGTATTATGGCGCCTGACTCTATCATTGTGTGGAATTTAGACTGTTTCTGTATTCTTGTCACTAAATCAAGCGGCGCATCCGGAGCAAAATGCACTGAGTTTGTGTAATAATACGCATCGTTATCAATATCTCCTTTTATGACAGTTTCCGCCTCGGGGAAATTTTTCAGGTCGACCTTGGCAAGGCGCCTTGTCGCTGACTCGGCAGGAGACTCTTCCAGAGAAAACTTCAACCCGTATCTTTTTTCCGCTTCTTTTGCTTTTAAATTCATAGAGGATACTATTTTTAAGCCCAGCCTGAATACTTCTTCATCTTCGTGCAGCTGCTTGCCTGTTAAAAACTGAACGCATTCATTAAGGCCTATTATGCCTACTATGTATGTAACTTTCTCTAAGTCCACATAAGGCCTTCCGTCCAGGGCGGTCTTGCCTATTTCCCACAGCGGCATACCGGGCTCTTTCATAAGCTGCCCTATAAATTCTTTCTTCTGTATGTGCGCCTTAAAGGCAATCTCCATGCATGACTCTATTTCCTTAAACAGCCTTTCTGTGTTTCCTTTTCCTGCCCTGTATGCTGCCTGCGGTAAATTTATGGTTATGTTCTGGAACCCGCAGAACCTCATGCTTTCCGGGTGCTGTATCATATAATTGTCTTTTATCTGCGTGCGCAGCCTGCAGCAGGCGGAAAGCGTAACTTCGTCCCTGTCAAAAACAAAATAAGGCGCTCCGTTTTCACTGGCTACCTGGCAGGCAAATTCAAACAGTTTCCTTTGCGCTGGGTCCGTAAATGTTTCCGCAGTATGGTGAAGGTCCAGTTTCGGGAAGGCAAAAGGCTTTCCATTTTTGTCGCCTTCGCGCCATACTTCCATCATTGCCATGGCAAATTTCTGCGCTGTTTTTTCGTATTCTGCGTAGGTCTTGCCTGTGTATTGCCCCTTCGGGCCTATTGCGGGTATTTTTTTCAGGTAATTTGGTATGCCGGTATGCACGTTGTGGTCTATAAAAAGGCTCTGGCCTCCCCGGGAAAACGCATTTTGAGAGCCGCTGAATATGAGGTGCTGCGCTTCCTGTTTTAACTCGTCGTCTGTCATACCTTCAAGATAAGGCGCATACATTATATTTATATAGCCTACTCCGAGCGCTCCGGCATAATAAGCCTGCATGCTTGCCAAATACGTGTTAAGGTGCCCTGTTAATGTCCTTGCGTGTTTGGCTGGCGCACTTTCCGTGTCCAACCCGCCCATATTAAGGCCGTATTTTTTGATATATTCCAATGAATGGGAACTGCAGTACACTCTTGTCGGGTAACCTAAATCGTGGAGATGAACCATGCCTTTTAAATGCGCCTGCGCTACGTCTTCGGAGAAAATCTTCTGCAAGGCGTATTGTTTAAGTGTTGTTTCGGCTATGCACAGATTAACCGCTTCGGGGTTGTTTGTGGCTATGTTGGAATTTTCGTTACTTTTTGTAAATATAAGCGTATCCAGGTCATATGCCGGCATGCCTATGACCATCTGCTTCTTTAATTTTGCACTTAAGCCTCTCTCAAAAAGTTCATTATCCACCAGCTCTCTGATAAGGGCGGTTGAAAGCTGTCTGTGTCCTGATGTAATTATCTTTGTTTCCACTACCGAGGCGATTTCCGCGGCCAGTTTAAAATCGAGGCCTGCCTCTTTCTGCAGGGCATGCGTTATCTTTGTTTTGTCCCACGGCACTATTTCATCTTTTGCCGACGGAGAAACAAGAAGCGACATGTCCGTGGAATCAGCCTTTGAAGCTATCTTTTTTCTTACACGTAACGCTCTGCGCGCCTGCGTGCGCGTCTCTCTGTACAATATGTATGCCTTGGCTGTCTTGGCATGGCCTGTCTCCATCAATATCTTTTCCACCACGTCCTGTATCTCTTCTATTGTGGGTGTCCGCGGGCCGAATTTTTTTCTTAAAAAGAGCGTTACCGCAGAAGCCAGCTCATCTGCCATAATCTTGTCTTCGCCGCCTACCGCTATGGCTGCTCTGAATATGGCGTCCGTTATCTTATTTTTATTGAACGGGACTGTTGTGCCGTCTCTTTTTACGACAGAATCAAAATAAACTTCTCTGTGCTTTTCTTTCTTGTCGAGCCCTTCGGTTAGCATATTATTTCCTTCCTTTTTTAAGGATGCCTTTTAATTCTTTCATAAACTCGCTTATATCTTTAAATTCCCTGTAAACAGACGCGAACCTTACGTAGGCAACCTGATCAATTGAATGTAGTTTTTTCATTACGAGTTCGCCTATCTGCGAAGACTTGACTTCTTTGTCGTGGCTTTTGAGGAGCGATCTTTCTATGGAATCCAGGATTGTTTCTATATGCTTTGCGCTTATCGGCCTTTTTTCGCATGCCTTTAAAAGGCCTGACATTATTTTATTTCTGTCAAACGGCTGGCGCTCGCCGTTTTTCTTGACTACCATAAGAGGAATCTCTTCGATGTGTTCATAGGTAGTAAACCTTCTCTGGCATTTCAGGCACTCGCGCCTTCTTCTTATTGAATCCTTTTCCCTGCTTGAGCGGGAGTCTACTACCTTGTCATCTGAGTTTCCGCAGTATGGACATCTCATCCTGCACCTTTTGCGTATTCCTGCACCTTATTTAGCGAAAGAGATATTTGAATTCTAAGAAGGTGCAGGATCATAACAATTGCCTAATATAGTACAACTAGAATCTATTGTCAAACAAAAAATAACAACTACAACAAATTGTAGTTGTTTATAGACGATAACGCTATATGTTGGATTTTTAAGGCTTAGCGGCCTTTAAGCTTATTTTCGCCTTTTTTAAGAATTCCAGCGCCATTTTATCAGGGTAACCGCCGCAAGTTATAATCTGTTTTATGCCGGCGTTTATCAACATCTTTGCGCATATAATGCATGGGGTATTTGTGGCGTACAGAATTGCTCCTTTTGCACTTATACCATGTAATGACGCCTGAATAAGAGCGTTTTGCTCCGCATGCAGGCCCCTGCACAACTCGTGGCGCTGGCCTGACGGCACCTTAAGCTTTTCCCTGAGGCAGCCTACGTCTATGCAGTGCTCCAAGTTAGAAGGCGCGCCATTATAGCCTGTGGCCAGAATTCTTTTTTCTTTTACTAAAACCGCGCCTACCTTACGCCTCATACACGTTGATCTTTTGGAAACAAGCCTTGCTACTTCTAAAAAATATTTATCCCAGCTCGGTCGGGTATTTTTTTTAGTTTTCATTTAGCAACCCTTTTGCATGCGTTTTATTTTTTCTCTATACAGCGGAAAGCCTCTTACAAGAGTGCTTACGTCTTTGGCTACTGCTTTGATTTTATCTTTATCGTTTATGTTTGATACTACCTCGTCTATAAACGCGGCAATCTTACGCATCTGGGGCTCTTTCATGCCGCGCGTTGTCACCGCAGGGGACCCAAGCCTTATTCCGCTTGTGACAAACGGGGGATTTTGATCATAAGGTATAAGGTTTTTATTGACCGTTATTTTTGCCTCATCAAGCGCAAGCGTCGCTTCTTTGCCGGTTACATTTCTTGATTTTGCCAAATTAACCAAAAGCAGGTGGTTGTCTGTGCCGCCGGACACTATATAGTAGCCGCGCTTTTTTAATTCGTCGGATAAGGTCTTTGAGTTTTTCAGTGTCTGTTTTTGTTTTTTCTTAAATTCCGCGGACATCGCGTTTTTAAAAGCAACTGCTTTGGCAGCTATGACGTGCATTAACGGCCCGCCCTGCAAGCCCGGGAAAACCATAATGTCTATTGCCTTTGCGTATTTTTCCCTGCAAAGAATAAAACCGCTTCTCGGCCCGCAAAGTGTTTTGTGGGTGGTGCTTGTTACAAAATCAGCGTAAGGCACAGGGTTCGGGTGAAGCCCTGCCGCTACCAGGCCTGCTATGTGCGCCATATCCACCATTAAAAGCGAGCTTGTTTTATCGGCAATTTGCCTGAATTTTTTAAAATCTATTATCCTGGGATATGCGCTGGCCCCCGCAAGAATCAGTTTCGGCTTATGCGCTAGCGCCAGCTTTAAAACCTCATCGTAATCTATGGTTTCTGTTTTTCTGTCCACGCCGTAAAAAATCATATTAAAATATTTACCCGAATAATTCAGCTTGTGCCCGTGGGTAAGATGCCCGCCGCAGGACAGATCCATCGCAAGAACCGTATCCCCGAATTGCAGTTGGCTGAAAAATACCGCCATGTTGGCGCTCGAGCCGGAATGCGGCTGGACATTTGCGTGTTCTGCGCCGAATAATTTCCTGGCCCTCTCAATAGCCAGGCTTTCCGCTACATCTACGTATTCGCACCCGCCGTACCAGCGCCTTCCCGGGTAACCTTCCGCGTATTTGTTGGTTAGAACAGAGCCCTGCGCTTCAAGCACTGCATCGTCTACGAAATTTTCGCTCGCGATAAGCTCTATTTTCTCATCCTGTCTTTTTGTCTCGTTTAAAATTGCGTTATAGAGCTGCGGGTCTTTCTTTTTTAAGATGCTCATTTAATTTATGCTCCTATCTATCATATTTATGCGCCTTAAATGCCTGCCGCCGGAAAATTTTTCTTTTACAAACACATCACTCATGCGTTTTGCGATGCCTTTTTTAACATATTTGGCACCTATAACAAGTATGTTTGCGTCATTGTGCCGGCGACTGGACTTGGCCATTTCGACGTTGTGGCACAGGGCGGCCCTTATGCCTTTGGCGCGGTTTGCCGCAATGCTCATACCAAGGCCGCTTTTGCATATCAGCATGCCCATTTTTACTTTTTTCGCAGATACTAATTTTGAGACGTTCTTTGCAAACAACGGGTAATCGCAGCTCTCCTCGCTGAAAGCGCCTGCGTCAATTACCTTGTGCCTTTTCTTTTTAAGGTGTTGTATCAGCGCCTGTTTTAATTTATATCCGCCGTGATCTGCCCCTATTGCTATTTTCACCCCGCCCTTCCTTTCATCACCCCGCTCTCCCGTAGGAGGGGCGGGGTTCATGTCAGCCCTGCCTTATTTTTTTTGCTATTATACTAATGCCCTGCTGTATTTGTCTATAAGTTTCTTCATAAACCGCAACCGCCCTGCCCATTGGGTCTGTTACATTCGGATTGCCGTCTTTTACGTCGGCAAAATCCTTGAAAAGCACAACCTTTTGCTTTGTGACGGAAAAAGGAAACATATCTTTTATAAAACTTTCCTGCGTTTTATCCATAACTATAATAATATCAGCCCAGACAGCCAGTTCCTCGGTCAGCCTTTGGCTTTTAAAACCTGAAAGGCTTATGCCTGCGCGCTGTTTTACTACTTCTATCGTTTCTCTTGAGGCGCTCATACCGTCAACTGCTATTATGCCTGCTGACTTTACATTAAAACCGTCTTTTTCCAGTTCCCTTTTTAACAAGGCTTCTGCCATCGGCGAACGACAGGAGTTACCTGTGCATACTATCAACATATTCGTGATTTTTTTCTCTTCCAGGATAACTGCCTTTACCTGAGCTGTGTTGGAACCTTCCCTTAAAATTTTCGGGCGCAGGGAAGTAGCATCAACCACGGTTGAGGAAACGCCTATCTGTGTCGGGCCTGCGTCTATAACCATCTCTATTTGCCCGTCAAATGCCTGCACAACGCTAAATGGCTCAAGCGGGTCCGGAGCGCCTGAAATATTTGCGCTTGGCGCCACAATTGTTAAATTGCTTGCTTCTACGAGTTCAAGCGCTATCCTGTTGGACGGCATACGAAAACCTAATGATTTGCCGTCCTTTGAATTTACTATAATGGTTAACGGCCCTGGCCAGAATTTATCTATAAGCCTTTTTGATAAACCATCCAGGCCGTTTACAAATTCTAAAATTTTTTCCTTGCGCGCAATGAGTATGGTAAAGGGTTTGTCTTTCGGGCGTTTTTTTATTTCGTACAATCTGTCTATCGCAACGGGGTTATTATAATCCGCGGCAAGGCCATAGACTGTCTCCGTCGGAAAAGCCACTATGCCGCCTTTTTTTAATATGGCGGCTGCTTCCTTTATTATTTTTATATCGAAATTGTCGGGTGTTACCCTTGCTACCTTAGTATGCATTTAGCCTTTTAAAACTTCGCGGGCGAGCTTTTTTTTGTATAAAAACAATTTTTTCTGCAGTTTCTTATCGTTCAACGCAAGAATCTGTGCCGCAAGAATAGCGGCGTTTTTCGCGCCTGATTTGCCTATTGCCATACAGGCGACAGGAACGCCTGCCGGCATCTGCACAGTGGAAAATAAGGCATCCACGCCTGCTAAAGATTTACTTTCCATGGGTATTCCTATTATTGGAACAATTGTGTGGCTTGCCAGCACTCCTGCCAGATGAGCAGCCATGCCTGCTGCAGCTATTATCACTTTTACACCTTTTTGCTGGGCAGTTCTGGCAAATTTTACGCTTTCCTCAGGGGTCCTGTGAGCTGACAGGGCCTTTACAACATAATCTATGCCAAATTCATCCAATATATCCAGACAATACTGCACCGTCGGAGTATCCGACTTGCTCCCCATTATAACTGCAACCTTTGCCATTTTGACTCCTTGTTATAAACGTTTAAGCGCTCTATATCCTATGTCTTTGCGGTAATATATTCCGTCAAAATGTATTTTTTCGCAGGCCTTGTATGCTCTTTCAATTGCCTGTTTTATATCCTTGCCAAGCGCTGTTACGCCAAGCACTCTTCCCCCGCTGGTAACACAGCCCTGTTCCTGCAGTTTTGTACCAGCGTGAAAAACAACCACATCTTCAATCGCGCCTGCTTCCTTAAGCCCGCTTATGACAAATCCTTTTTTGTAGGTTTCCGGATATCCTTTAGAGGCGCACACAACGCAAACGCACGGCCGGCTGTCCCATTCCAGGTTAACTGTTTCTATGTTTCCGTCTATAGATGCCTCTACTGCCTGTATAAAGCCTGTCTTTAGCTTCGGCAATATGGCCTGCGTTTCAGGGTCTCCGAAACGCACATTAAATTCCAAAACCTTTGGGCCATCTTTGGTAATCATAAGTCCTGCGTAAAGCGCTCCCTTAAAAGGAGTGCCTTCTTCGTTCAGCCCGGATATGACTGGTTTTAATATCTGATTTTTTATAATTTCATCTAATTTCCCGTTTATGACAGGCGCGGGCGAATATGCGCCCATACCGCCTGTGTTTGGGCCTTTATCTTCGTCGTATATCCTTTTATGGTCCTGACTTGACGGTAAAACCGTAAAGTGCCTGCCGTCGCTTATAATTATAATTGATGCCTCTTCGCCTTCCAGGCAATCTTCTACAATTATCCTTGCCCCGGCGGCCCCGAATTTTTTATCTACCATAATCATTTTTACGGCATCGAGGGCCTCACTTTTGTCTTTACACACAAAAACACCCTTGCCCTGGGCAAGACCGTCAGCTTTTATCACCAGAGAGGTGTTTCTTTTTTCTATATATTGCATGGCGTATTTGGCGTCGTCAAATACCATAAAATCAGCCGTAGGTATTCTTAAGCGCGCCATTGTCTCTTTGGCAAAAACCTTGCTTGCTTCAAGCTTTGCCATTTCCATGCTGGGGCCGAATATCCTTAAGCCCCTTTGGTTAAATTTATTAACTATGCCTGCTGCCAGCGGCGCTTCAGGCCCTGTTATGGTAACGCTTATTTTGTTGATTTTTGCGAAATCCGCCAGCGCGTTTATATCGTCGGAATTAATATCCACGCACTGCGCCAGTTCTGCCATGCCGCCGTTGCCCGGGGCAGCAAAAATTTTATCCACGCGGCGGCTTTGCGACGCCTTCCAGCAAATCGCGTGCTCTCTCGCACCTGAACCGATTACAAGTATTTTCATAATAACTTATCCACAACGTAGCGGAGCCTTAAGGCTCCGCTACCTGTTATATTAGTTCTACTTCGCCTTTTCCTTTAACAACCCTGCCTATTACCCATGATCTCATTTTAAATCTTTTTAACTCTTTCTGCGCTGCGTTTATATCTTTTGGCGAAATTATAACAACCATGCCTATCCCCATATTAAATGTCCCATACATTTCCTTTTCCGGTATATTGCCTTTTTTCTGCATAAGTTTAAATATCAAAGGTATGGGCCATGATTTTTTATCCACAACTATTTTTAAATGTTTAGGGACTATTCTCGGCAGTTTTGAAAAATACGCGCCGCCGGTGATATGGGCTATTGCTTTTATTTTTACTTTTTCCTGCAGTTCAAGCAGAGGCTTTACGTAAAGCCTTGTGGGCTTAAGCAGGTCCTTTGCGTACTTTTTTTGTTGTTGTTTATTGAATACCTTTCTTACCAGGGAATAACCGTTTGAGTGAATTCCGCTTGATTCAATACCCAGCGCTACGTCGCCTTCTTTTGTGTGTTTTCCGTCGATAATATCTTCCCTTTCTACAATGCCAACGCAAAAAGCCGCTAAATCGTAAGTCCCTTTTTGGTACATATCCGGCATTTCCGCTGTCTCGCCTCCTATTAAGGCGTAACCTGTTTCGCGGCAGGCCTTGGATATGCCCTTTATTATATCCTTAAGGACGCTTTGGTCTATTCTGCCTGTAGCTATGTAATCCAGAAGAAACAGAGGCTTTGCCCCTGTTGTCGCTACATCATTTGCGCTCATTGCAACCAGGTCTATGCCTACTGTGTCGTGCTTATTTAAGCCATGGGCGATCATCAGCTTTGTGCCTACGCCGTCTGTGGAGGAAACCAGGACAGGATTTTTATATCTTTTTGCATCTACGCCGAAAAGCGCGCCGAATGAGCCAATATCAGACAAAACGCCTTTTGTGTTTGTGCTTTTGGCTATTTCCTTTATACGGCTGACTATCCTGTCTGCCTTAATAACGTCCACGCCTGCCTTTTTATATGAAAGTCTCTTCATCCCGCCCTTCCTTTTAATATCCCGCCCTTTTAAGAAAGGGCGGGATTCATGATTAATTATAATCCTATGCGGCTAAAAATTTTATCTATGTTCCTGAAGTAATATTTGATATCAAAACACGTCTGTATCTGGTTGGGGTTTAATATCTTTACCACTTCCTTGTCTTTTAAAAGATTATCTTTAAAGCCCTGATCCTGTTCCTGCCATGTCTTCATTGCGTTGCGCTGAACCAGAGAATACGCCTTATCGCGGGATATTCCTTTTTTTACAAGCTCAAGCAACACCCTTTGCGAATATATCAGGCCGCGTGTCTCTTCCAGGTTGGCAATCATTTTATCCGGATAAATTATCAGATGCCTTATTATGTCCGTCATTTTATTAAGCATGTAGTCTATCAATATTGTGGAATCCGGCATTGCTATTCTTTCAACGGAAGAATGAGAGATGTCTCTTTCGTGCCAAAGCGCTATGCTTTCCATGCTGGCATGCGCGTTTGCCCGCAATATCCTGGCCAGCCCTGTAACTCTTTCGCAGTTAATGGGGTTTCTTTTGTGCGGCATTGCGGATGAGCCTTTTTGCGTCGGGGAAAAATATTCTTCCACCTCGCGCACCTCTGTCCTCTGCATGCCCCTTATATCAACGGCGAGTTTTTCCAGGCTTCCGCCCATAATAGCTATTGTTGCGAGGTAAAACGCGTGCCTGTCCCTTTGTATAACCTGGCTTGATACAGCCGCGGGTTTCAAGCCTAATTTTTTGCACACATATTCTTCTACCTGCGGTTCTATATTGGAAAAGGTTCCGACTGCGCCTGAAATTTTTCCTACGCTTATGGTTTCCTTGGCAAAGAGCATTCTTTCTGTGTTGCGTTTGGCCTCTTCATAATACAGCGCCATTTTAAGCCCGAACGTTGTAGGCTCTGCGTGAACGCCATGGGTGCGGCCTATCATTGATGTATGCCTGTACATCATTGCTTTTTGTTTCAGCACTTCCGTAAAGTTTCCCAGGCCTTTTAATATAATGTCCGCGGCATCTTTCATTTGAAGGGCCAGCGCCGTATCAGTAACATCGTTTGAAGTAAGGCCCATATGTATGTAGCGGCCAGCCTCGCCGACTGATTCCTGTATGTTTGACACAAAGGCCGCGACGTCGTGCTCTGTCTTCTCCTCCAGCTGTTTTATCCTATCGATGTTGAATTTTGCCTTTTTCTTTATGCTGGCGAATGCCGCCCTTGGTATTGTGCCTTTTTTGGATAGGGCTTCGCAGGCAGCTACCTCCACGTCCAGCATTTTCTGAAACTTTGTCTTCTCTGACCAAACTGCCTGCATCTGAGGTAGCGTATATCTGTCTATCATGGGGAACTCCTTATTTATTTCGGCAAAGCTGACATAGCTAAAACAAGAACGAACAATGCTACTGTTTCAAGTATTCCTACTACCATTATATAATTGCCAAAACCCTTGCCCGTTTCTGCCATTGCGTCTGCGCCGCTGGCTCCTACCTTGCCCTGCATCCAGGCTGATACTCCTATGCCCAGTCCGTATGCCAGGCCCAGTACCATCTGGTAGAAACCGCTTCCGTCAGGAAAATTGGCGTTTCTTATCGCGTTTCCGAGGATAAAACCATATATTGTCTGTGATAGCGGCGCTCCGACAAATGCCATTAAAATAAAAGGCGCTGCTTTGTTTTGTATATAGCATTTTTTCCAGCCGCCTATTGCTGCCATGCCTGCAACGCATGCCCCAAGGCCTGAGCCAACAGATGCTAATCCTAAACAGAAACCGCCGTCTCCTAATCTTTCTAACATATTACTCCCCCTTTTTATTATTCCTTAAACGGGATATATTCTCTCCCTGACCATTCCATATTAAGGTGGCCTGCAAATTCAAGCATGTTCAAACGTACGCCGTGCACGACAACCGCCAAAATGCTTAAAACTATATTTAAGGCGTGTCCGAAAAACAGTATGGCTGCGCAAAGCAGGCCCCTTAAAAAGGAGTCAAAGCCTATTGTCCCGGTAAACTCATTAAATATCCCGACTATGACAACCGAGGCGTAGCTTATGGCAAACAGCCTTAAATATGAAATAATATCCGAAAAGCAGCCTATTATTTTAAAGGGAAGGTCAATAAGCGTGACCAAAATCCCTTTTAGTAAATTTTTCTGGAAATTTGAAAATATGACAACTAAAAAAAGCCCGGCGCAAAAAAGATACTTCGCAAAGGCCGGGAAAGTTATTCCTATGACCATTTGCCCCGCGAGAAAAAATGAGGCCCATAAAATCAGTACCCAGCCTATCTGCGAAATGCTTTTCGGGGAATTCATCGTCTTAAACCATAATACAATATGCGCCAAAGTCAAATGCACGACACCTATGCAAAAGCAGAAAAACATTATAAAATTCCTGTTTTCCGCGATGGTGCTGTCAAATTTTTCTATTTGCAGCGCGTGCATAAACGGCAGGTTCGCTATTTTTTCTACGCCGAACCAGCTTCCTGTCATTGCGCCCCATATTATTGTCGCTGTGCTAAGCACATATAGAAGCTGAAATATTTCTTTCGGGGCATTTTTTATCTTTTTTCTTAAATAAAATGTCGCGGCAAAAAACAATATGCCATACCCGGCATCGCCTATAATTATTGCGAAGAAAAGCGTAAAAAATAAAAGAAAAAGCGCGCTTATGTCATGCTCCCTGTAGCCAGGTATGGTGTTCATAAATTTAAACACAGGCTCTATGATTTTTATCCATTTGGGGTTTCTTATCAGCGTCGGGACATCTTCTCCTTCGGCGGGGTCTTCTATCGCGTATGCTGCGTTTTTTGCCTTTGAAAGAGAAATTAATCCCGCTACCTGGTCAGCGGGGCAAAATCCGCTGAGGTAGTAAAATTTGTCCTCTTCCTTCATCCCAAACATGACTCTCAAGAAATTATCTTTGTTTTCCAGGGGTTTAAGGTGTTTTTTAAGCTGTGCTTCAAGGCGCAGTTTTGTTTTTAAGAAACTATCCATTTCTTCTGTTTTTGTTTTAAGCGCAATCACATCTTCTAAAATGTCATCGTAGTTTTCTTTGGGCAGTGTAAGCTCTTCGAATGGGAGAGCGCTTTCCCTGTCTTGAAAAACCGCTATTACATAAACACGGTCTATTGTCTGCTTTATTGCCTTAAGATTGCTTTTGTTCTCCAGCGCCTTAAATTCCTTAAGGCCTATGTTGTAAAGCCTGATAAATATATTATATTTTTTAAAATTCTCTATGTCGCTGGGGTTAAAACCTCCCCACGGCTTATACCAGTTAAGTTTTGCCTGTAAATCCGCCAGGTCTTCTGTTGTGTCACATTTGTTTTCCCATGCCTGGCCTATGGCGTCTGCTTCTTTAAGCAGGTCAGTTTTGTGTTCCGACGGGCTGATTGTGCTGCCGCCGTCTTTATAAGAAGCTAAAACCGATATAGCTTTTTTCACCCGCGAAATTTCATCTTCCAGGACATCTATCTCATTTGCCTGCGGCTGGCGTATATTTTTTATGTGCACAACCCCCAGGGCGCGCAAATCCGCGACAAAAGACTCCCTGTCTCTGCTTGTCACAAACAGCGTGATTTTTTTCATCGGGGTTATCATTATGCCACCATAGCTTCTGCTTCTGCGTTTATTTTTCTTTTTGCGATTTTGCCTCTCACGACAGAGGCTGTCTGCAGCTCGCCTAAGATTATTCGTATCTTTCTTATGGCGCTTTGCGCCTGCGGTATTTTCACTTTCTCAAAAAGGTTTACCCTCTGCGTAGTTATTAAGAGCTCCTGGTTTACCGCACGGAGCTGCTTTTCTAAAATTTGAATATTTATTTTGTACGTGAGCATTTGTTTAACTGCGTCAACTCCGTAATCAACCCACAAAGGATATGTAAAAAGATCATAATCTTTGAAAATAAATTCAATCCCCTCGAGATGCGGCACATCAACTCCGGCGATGTTTAGTGTCGTTATTTTTACCTGCTTTATCTTAACAAGGCCTTCCATAAAAGAATTTTCTGCAAAGACGTCGGCCCAGCCGTTTAGGTTATTCGCTAACATCTCTTCCTTTAGCTGCGCTTCTTCCAGGGCCTGTAATATTTTGCCGAGCTCTATCTGCAGCTGCTGCTTTTTAAGCTGCAACGTGGGCAGATAGTGGTAATATCTTTTTAATTCGTCCTTTTGCAGCTTTAATTCATTTTTTGTGAGTTTTATCTTTGCCATGTATTAGCTTAGCTTATTTGGGCCAGAACTGCTTTATGAGTTCTGTTCGGAAATTGGTTTCCTCGGGCCTAAAACACTCTGAGAGCATCTGCCAGCCGGCGTCTAAGGCATCCTCAAGTGGGATGTTCACCCTTAAATCCATCATCCTTTTTTCAAAAAGGTCTCCGTATTTAAGAAGTTTTTTATCCCATTCGCTCATTTTAAAGCCCATTGCCTTTTTCTCCGTTGTCTCCAGGTACTGGGCATATAGCTGTATCATTCCGTCCATTATTGCCCTGTGGTCAGGCCTTGTGTCCTTGTTTACCAATTGCTTTAACCTGCTTAAGGAGCCGAACGGCTCTATTCTTGAATTTCTTAAATAAAGCTGTCCTTCGGTTATGTAGCCTGTGTTATCCGGCACAGGGTGTGTTATGTCATCACCGGGCATTGTAGTTACGGAAAGTATGGTTATGGAACCTGCCCCTTCGAAATCAACTGCCTTTTCGTACCTTGCGGCGAGCTGGCTGTAAATGTCGCCGGGATAGCCTCTGTTTGACGGCACCTGTTCCATTGTTATTGATATTTCCTTGAGCGCGTCGCAGAAATTTGTCATGTCCGTAAGCAGCACAAGGACTCTTTTGCCTGATAACGCGAATTTTTCCGCGACTGCCAGGCAAAGGTCAGGAACCATAAGGCCTTCTACGAGCGGGTCTGACGCTGTATGCACAAAAAATATGGCCCTTGCCAATGCTCCGCCTTCTTCAAGTGTATCTTTAAAATAAATATACTGGTCGTATTTTAATCCTATGCCTCCCAATATAATAACGTCCACTTCTGCCTGCAGCGCTATCCTTGCCAAAAGCTCGTCGTACGGTTCGCCTGATACTGAAAATATCGGCAGTTTCTGGGACTCAACGAGCGAATTAAACACATCTATCATCGGGATATTTGTGCGTATCATTTTTCTGGGGATTATCCTTTTTGACGGATTTACGGCAGGGCCTGCTATTTCTATGGTGTTCTCCGCGATAGACGGGCCTTTATCGCGCGGCGAACCGCTGCCGTTAAATATTCTGCCGAGCATATTATCAGAAAATCCGACTTTCATGGGGTGGCCCAGAAACCTTACTTCATCGCCGGTCGAGATGCCGCGCGCGCCTGCGAAAACCTGCAGATAGACCAGGCCCTGCTGGAGTTTTATCGCCTGCGCTAAAGACTTACCCCTTGAGGTAGAAACCTCCGCGAGTTCTTCGTAGGCTACATTATCAGCCTTTACTGTTATTACATTCCCTGATATGCTTAATATACGGCTGCAGACTTTACGCATTTGCTGCTCCTGCTAACAGTTTGTCTATTTGTTTTTCCTGGTTTTTAAATTCTTCTGTTTCAAGTTTTAAGTAATTCCAGTCTATAAAATTATGCCTTAAACTATAAAAGAAATTACGCGCGCTTTCTTTGTCTTTAAAAGTAAAATTCTTTTTTAAGACCTCCACTACTTTTGAAAATACATAAGTTTGCCTTTCGGCGCTTGCGACCGCATCCACAGGGTCGTATCCGTTTTGCTGTATATAAACAGAATCTAAAAATTCGCTCTTTAGATAAATTATAAAATCGTCCAGGGGCGTACCTTCTTCCCCTACAACCTTCATCATCTGCCTTACCTTTTCCCCGTCAAACATAACCTGCTTTGCGGCGCTTATCAGGTCCTGCGCTATGAAACTTTTGTATTTTGACCAGCTTTCAAGCGGGTCTATGGACGGGAATTTTCTCGCGTTCGCGCGGTCTCTCGAAAGCCCGTGAAAGGCGCCTACTACTTTTAATGTGCCTTGTGTTACAGGCTCCTCGAAATTTCCGCCTGCGGGGCTTACTGTGCCACCTATTGTTAAGCTTGCTGTTTCGCCTGTATCAAGTTTTATTCTTCCTGCGCGCTCGTAAAAGCTGGCTATGCGCGATTCAAGATAAGCAGGGTATGCTTCTTCCCCGGGTATTTCCTCTAATCTTCCTGATATTTCCCTCATTGCCTGCGCCCATCGCGATGTTGAGTCAGCCAGCAATAATACATCCAGGCCCATATGCCTGTAGTATTCAGCTATTGTTGTCGCGGTATAAACAGAGGACTCTCTTGCCGCAACAGGCATTGAAGATGTGTTGCAGATAATAATTGTCCTTTCCATTAATGAGCGGCCTGTGCGCGGGTCCTGAATATGCGGAAATTCTCTTAATGTCTCAACTACCTCGCCTGCTCTTTCTCCGCATGCTGCTATAACTACAATGTCTACCTCCGCATAGCGGCCTGTAAGCTGCTGCAACACTGTTTTGCCTGCGCCAAAAGGACCTGGTATGCAGTATGTGCCGCCTTTTGCAACAGGAAAAAATGTATCTATAACGCGTACCTTTGTAACCAGTGTTTCTGACGGCGGAAGTTTTTCTTTATATGCCTCAATAGGCACCTTGACAGGCCAGGGAAAAACCATTGTTATGTCAACGCTGTTTCCTTTCGCATCTTTTAAAGCAGCTATCTGCTCATTTACTCTGTAGCTGCCTTTTTGTTTTATATCTTCTATGGTGTGTTCGCCTTTTACATAAAACGGCACCATTATCCTGTGCTTAAAAATTCCCTCTGAAACATAACCTAAAACGCTTGCTGCTTTTACTGTATCACCCTTTTTCGCCTGCGGTATAAAATCCCATCTTTTATCAGCGCTTAGGGCATTTACCTCAACTCCTATTGGCAGGAAAAAACCGTGTTTTTGCGCAAGAAGAGGCAAAGGGCTTTGAAGCCCGTCAAAAATCTGGCCCAATAGCCCGGGCCCAAGCTGCACTGACAGCATATGGTCTGAAAATTCGACCTCGTCGTTTATTTTTACGCCTTTTGTGTATTCAAACACCTGCATATATGCGTGGTCATCTTTTATTCTGACTACTTCGGCTTTAAGCCTTTTAGACGCTGAGAGCACGTAGGCAACTTCGTTTTGCATTATGTTGCCTTCAAACTTTACCATCACCATATTCCCGTTTACCGCTATTATTTTGCCTTTAGTTGTTGCCATATCAGACACTCACCTCTGTTAATTGCGCGAAAATTGCTTTTCCTTTTTCCTTATCAAAAACAAAAAGCCTGTTTACAAGCTGCAGTTTCAAAAAATATATCACCAGGGCATTTATATCAAAATTATACTTCAGGGTCTCGCCCTCTAAAAAAGCCCATCTTATTTCGCAAAGTTTTCTCTCGGATAAAAGCGGGTTTTCCTGTTCAAAAATTTCCTTAACCATACTGTGCAGTTTATCGTGTATGTTAAGGCCGTGTTTTTTAAGCAGCCTTATATCCTCAATCCTTTTTCTTATGTGTGTATCAAAATGTTTCCAGTCAGTTAGCGCCTCAGGGTCATCTTCTTTTGGCATTAAGCTGTCTATGCCCGCACTTGAAATTATACCTTTGTCTTTATCTGTGAGTGAGCCTTCACACTGTTTAAGAAAGCCTTCTGCTGAAATCAAAGGCCTCTGCCCCAGCGCAAGCTGCGGTAAGGATGCGATAAGATAATAATATTTAGCGCTCATTTTCCTTGGTAAGCCCAAGCAGGCTGGATAATTTGGGGTTTAAATATAAAGCCAGCGCTTCTGAAATCGCGTCTGACGTAAAATCATAATAAAAATCTTTGCCCTTTTGCTGGATTTTAAAACCTTTATCTACAGAGGGTGAGACCTTAAACGTTATGCCTTTCTGGGCGGCTTGTGAAAAACCTGACAGGACTATCTTTTCAAGCCTGGCCTGATCTCTCTCGGATAAAATAATTTCAAGTTCCGGCGCGCCTTTTTCCCTTAAGGTTTCTATTGCCTTTGTGATAACGTCTTTTAAAATACCGTCGGAAAGCTGCGCTTCAACGGTTCCCTTTAACACTTTGTCAAACAGCTCGGTTATTCTTTCCTTAAGCGACAAAATGGTGTTGGCGGCTGCCTGTCTTAATGTCTCTTCGGTGTTTTTTTTAAGCGCCTCTGTTCCCTGCTGCGCCTGTTTGAGGATATGCTCTTTTTCTTTTTTGGCCTTTTCTAAAATTGCGCGCGCTTCCTTTGAGGCATTTTCGGTTATATCGCTTGCCTGCTTTTGCGCTTCGGAAACACCTTCTGCCTTGATTTTCTCTATTAAGTTGCTGAGATCCATTTCCATAGGAAAGCTCCTTGCGGGGTTTATATTGAGGTTATTATCAGTAGTTAAGGTTTTGTATTATATTAATAATAAATATAGCAGAGTTTTCTCTTTTTTACAAGAAAAATTATGCCCGTATCCCAGACGAATCCGGAATACGGGCTTTATGGGTCAGGAAGATCCCGGCCCTATTTTTGCTTACATTAAGCCTGAGTTGCTATTACTTCCGCTTCATCTTGTTCCTGCGCGCTTAAAAGTATTGCCGTTATTGACCCAGCGAATTCTATTTTTATGGGCGCAGGCCCTTGCTTTGCCAGCGCATCTGTAACTTCCTGCAATGGGGTTACTCGGTTCTGCGGCAAAGACGTTTGTTTCATATTTTTAAGAGCTTCTGGTATAAATAAGCATAATTCCGCAAGACCTGCTTTCTCCAGCAGACCTTTCATAAAGATAATTTCTTTGGCTTCATTTATACTTATAGGTCTTCCGCTGCCTACGCCAAGGCCCAAATCGATGGTATCTTCCAGGGCACGTGCAAAAAAACCGGCTGCTTTTTCTTGTTCTTCCTCTGGATAGACTTGTGAATACAAAGAAAGCCATTGCTGCTTGATATCATCCCGCAGAAAATCATAATTAAATCTCTTTACAATCTCAAATGTTATAAAGGTTGATATAGCAAGGGGACTGGCTTCGCGTTCTCCCGCCCACCTTCCCTGAGTTGCCATTAATTCTGCCACCAGGCCCTGAAAAGGCTCTCTGATAGAATGAAGCGCAATAAGATTCATGCCGAAACGGAGATAATCAACATCTACCACTAAATAATACAAAGAATTGTCCTGGTAGAGAAAATTGAACAATCGTCTGGCCTTATCCCAATGCTCCGGTATTTTTACTGGCCTATTTTTTAAAACGTCCGGCGTGCAGGAAATATAAAGTCGCACCAGATCTTGGTAGCTTAATTCTTTTTTGGGTATTTCTACATCAATATACCTTGGTGCTTTTTCTTCTGTCATGTATTCTTTAAAAGCTAGTGGCAAATAAAATCTGATGTATGTTTTTCCTTGTCTTTCAAACATAAAACACCGGGCTACCTGTTCGATAAAGGCAGTTACCTGTCTGCTCCTGTCTATTTCTATATTAAGAAAAAGTTTATGAGGAAAGTGGATCCAGGATTCGAAAGTTTCCGCAAAGGCTTCCTGAGATCGGTTAGTCATGTGTTCATTAGATGTAAAATTTCTTAATAATATAGCATATTCTTTCTCTACGTTTATTTGTTCGCCGTGGTATTCAAATTCTGCTTCTCCTTCTCTATGTGCCAGGATAATGCGGGCTGTTCTGTCAGGGTTTATTCCACCCCATGCAGCATAAGTTGATATAAATTTTTCCAAATCAAGAGGATTGAGCATAAAGATATTGCAGAGTTCTATTCTCTCAGACGGGATCAAATCGCATAATATTGGGTCTTCAGAATGTCCAACTTCATGCGAAACAACACGTTCCAGGGTAGCTGGTTGATAAGCGATTTTTTCTATGTAATCCGAATCCGAGTGGCGCTCGGACGGAGCAAAGCTTCTTGAACTATCAGAATCCAAATTGATAAATTTCGGTTTAGGGTCATAATTTCCAGCTGTCGTTAAAGGTAAAGGTCTAAAAATAATTTTTTTGATTCTTCGCAGCGCCCCTGGAGGCAAAATTTCAAGATGTTCAAAAACCCGTTTACGCTGAGAGGGGGTACCGCCTTTAATGATTATCGAATCAAATTTTAAAGAGTCTTGACCGTTATCTTCACCTTCAATAATTGCCAAGTCAGATTTTGAATAGTCTTGTTTGGTGTCGCCATTTAGCAGAAAAGGTAATCCCAAAAGCTTTGCTGCTGTATTTAAAAACTTTCTCCGTGAAGGTCTATTTGCATCGTTCTCTGTCTGTTGTTGCGTTTTCGCATTCCCCAGTGCTTGTGGCCTTAAGGCATAGCACGGCGCAGTCGTTGCAAGAAAGCACACTGCAACTATCGTTGCTATTACTTTTGTTACAATGCTATGTTGTTTCATCTTTCCCGTCTTACGTCATCACCTAAACGAGTAGGCCGAGGGGTGGCCATCGTTTTACAGTTTTAAACGGCGGGTGGCCTGCCGAGACGAAGGCCTTGCCGCGCGCAACGAAGTGAGCACGGCGAGGTGTCTCGGCAGACAACGCCCGCATTTATACCCCGTATCCCAGACGAATCCGGAATACGGGCTTTATGGGTCAGGAAGATCCCGGCCCTTGTTTTCGCTGACTTTAAGCTTGAGCTGCGATTGCCTCGGCGGCCTTCCTTTTAGTTTCGCTTAAATCTATTCTTACGGGCGCAGTGTTTAATTCAATTACAGGCACTGCTGGCCTTTCTTCTGTCAATGCTCCTGCTACCTCTTGTAACGGCGTTAAATCCTCCATCGGCGCGGGTTTTATGTTGTCGATTTCTGTTAACCTGTCGTATTCTGCGCCTGCGATTTTTTCAAATATGCGTATTAGATCAGAATCGATCTGTTGTATTGTTTTCCCCTCCAGATAATTTTTGTTCCATATCGTCAGGAAAAAATGCTCCATAACTTCCATACCGGTTGCCCTTTCCAGGCGGCTTCTGCCTACCAGCGCTATGTCTTCCGGAGTAAAATAGGCTTCTACCACTGCCTGCATTGCCGTTTTTTGAAGGCCTATGTTTTTCCAGAACTTTCTGCATGTTGCTATCGGCAACCCTTGCGTTGCAAGCGAGCTGGCATTAAGATAAAGAGCGCGAAAATCGTTAAATGCCCTGAAGATAAATTCGTCCCTGCTCATATGCCTGGCTATATCTGCATTGGTAAAATCATAAATATTTACTTGCCCGGATTTAGAAACCGTAAATTGGTCGTGGTGAGGATGCCCGTGTATGATGCCTTTTGCCATACATCCTCTAAGCAGCTTTGCAATTAGCTTAGAATGTCTGTTTAAATCTATGTAGGCCCTGCGCAAAGATCTGACTTTTGCTATGTGCTGCTGGTGTGTCTTGTCGGGTAAATCTGAAGCTGCTTCTATCTCCGTAAGGGCCTTGTTCCCTACGCGCTGGATATCTGCATCTTCCACGGCTATTACTACAAACCCTATTTTAGTGCCGTTAAAAGACATCTCTATAAACTGGCCTACGCCAAGCGGGTATCCTGTATCAATACCGCTTTGCAATGCAAGCGCCATGGTAAAATACTCATTCATTGCCTCATATAAGTAACCGCCGCCTATGGGGTGCTCAGGCTGTGCCTCTATACGGATTGTACCTGTGTGGGAATTAAATGCAATTTTTGAATCAGGTTGCGCAATGCGCTCGCTTGGCGGCACTACATACCGCTCCATTTTTGGGGGTTGCCCATTATATGTTACGGGCTTTAATCTGATGGCTCTTAAGGTTTTATCGCCGAAATGTAAAAAATTTTCTTCTTCCAGCGGGATAACCAGCGAGCGGCCTGATTCAATTGTATCTCTTAAGTCTTTTCTGCTTGCTACATCGACAATTTTTTGCGCAATGTTTTCTTTGAGCCCGTTTGCAAACGCGTGGTTGCCAAGCTCAAGTCTTACTTTTACCGGCGCATCCTGCTGGCTTGTGTAAACCCTGGAATTTGTAAGCCATAATGTTTCTTCTTCGTCCATCGGCATAGGCTTTATGCCTTCGGCTGATGCATCTGTATGCTGCCCAAGGTGCGCCTGCGACATGAAAGCTTCAGGCTGCCAGGCCCCGTTAAGGCTTACGAAGTTAGCGCCGGTTATTGAGCTAAGGGCTTCTTCCAGGCTTGTTATTATCTCGGTATCGCTAAGCAAGTTTTCTGCTCCTGATAGCATCTCGTGCGGAAATTTAAACTTATCTATTGCGCTAAACGGGTCGCCGTAATACCCTCTTATGTACTCGAAGGTTTCTTTGTCGCGCTCCTGCATCCGGCCAAGTTCCTGTTCTATAGCGTCTTTCAACTGCGCTTTTATCTGTTCCCATTTTACTTTTTGTCCGTTTCTTATATGTGTTTTCAGGATAAGCGGCAGATGATATGTAATAAGATCATTAAACCTGCTTACTCCTGCGCCTGGGGTGCCGACAAACCAGCTTTTGCCAAAGCTTTCCTGCAGGGCCGCTACTTTGTTTGTTCCAAAACAACCCAGCAGCAAGTTAAGCTTCATCGCGGGCGCGCGGCCATAGGGGCTTAGCGCAGTCATTTCATAGCCGGCATGGGCGCGGACTATCCTGATATCTGCCTCTGTGTCGATGCCTTTTTGTTCGCCGATATATAAATTGTAAACTATTCCATCTACTTCTACTTTTAGGCTTTTTGTGTTCTCATCGTGCTCTATTGCCTCTAACTGATCGGAATATCTTGACGCGTTCTCTGCCAAAAGGGCGTCCAGGGTGTTTCTTGCATACCATCTGGCTTCTGCGCTATTTTGGTAATGAAGATTTACTGCCATCTTTTTATTTTTTTCTATATTTGAAGGGCCAAAATAAATGCTTTCCTCGTTGTATCTGTCTATAATGCCCTGCACTGTGCTGTGAATACGCTCTGCGCCTTGTCTGTTTTTAGGCGAAAAGTCTTTATAATTTTTTGCGATAAACACAGCGGCGGCGATTCTTTTCGTGCCAGTGCTGTTGACAAAATTTTCCAATAACGCCTGTTCTAAGTATGGCTTTATTGGCGAACCATTTAAAAATATATCGTTTATGGGTATAAAAAATTCTGCCACCTGTTTAGGGATGCTTTGCTCCCCTGACAATAAAATACGGGTTATATCAAAAGCTATGCGCCGCGCATACAGATCTGATATGTCTTCGCTACCAATTTTTGTAAGCTTATTATATTTTACGAGATTGCACACAAACCCATCGTGCAGCCGCGCGTCTTGTCCGATATTTCCCCTTGCTTCGAAACCTTCCAGGCCGCCCTGGCCAGCCCTCGCTGAATCAAAAAATACGGCAAATGCCATTGTATGCAAATCTTTAACCCCAGCCACAATTTCGTATTGCAATAGGGGACTCATTGCATTGATAATATCTCTTAAGTTAGCTGCGATCTCTTCTCTGCTGCCAACGGTACTTATCTTGTTTAGGCAGTCATAAATATATTCTTTAATCTTGTCTCTGATACTGCTGCTGACACTCTCTTTCGCAGCAAGTTTTCCTACGACAGCTTTTACCATATCCTTATCTTGAAAGTGATTTTTAAGAATTTCAATTGGCCTTGCGTTTTGCGAGCTAAACACCATATCAATGAGCCTGTCGCGTAAGTTATACCCCCGCATGGTATTGAGCATTATGATCATCTCTTCTTCAACCTCTCTTATGGGGTTTTCTAATAATAATTGTTCCAGCGTTTCTGCCGGGACATTATGCGATTTACCGGGCAGGTAGGCGCTGTTTAGTGCTCCTTGTTTATTCATATGCATTAACGTATTTGTAATGGCGACCTTGACTCTTGTATCGGATTCTTTCTTATGAGCCTCTCTTAACGCTTCCTGTATATCTGCTACGGTGCTTTGGCTTATTTTTGTCAGATTATTTTGCCTTAATGCCCTGGCTGCATGAAATCGGTTTTCCCAACGGGGAGAATTCAATAGTGTATTTATGGTGGTTTTTATGGTATCCGTTTGTTCCTGCTGCGTCGGTTGCCTTGTCTGCCTTGTCGCTGTTACCCTTCTGGCGGGTTGGCTTGTTTGCTCGCTAACAACATGCCGTCTTGTTTCCGGGATTATCCTTTCTTCTGTGACAGGCTGCTCCTGCGGCCATTGCCTATTTTCCCGCACTGCTTCTGCCATTTGCCTGTCTTGCTCGTCCTGCAACGCCCTTCTTGTTGCGCCTGCAAGTTCTTCCAGCCTCTGCCTAAAATTCTGGGTGGTTGCCTGTGCGCCCTGCGGCGGAATCGCCGGCGCTTGTATGGCTGGCGGTGCTTTGTCCTGATAAGCCTTGGGGCGTGGATTGTCTCCGGGAATTATGGCGAGGAGGATGCTTAGAATACCAATCGATATTCTTTTTGCGATGTTGTTTGTTGTTATTTTTACCTGGGCCCACGCTTCTGTTCTTTTCTGTTTTTTCTGTTTTTGCGTTTCTATATACCATTGATGGGTTACCTCTGCGCTGATTTTTAATGCATCTTTTTCGAAACTATCAAGCCCTGCCGTTTCTTTGTTGTTTTTTTGCGCTCGCTGGGCTATCGCCTCTGCCAATGCGAGGATCTCATCCGCCTTGTCGAAATCCCAACCCAATAACGCAATGATGGCGTCCCATAGCATATAATCTAAGCTTTTAGATAAAGAATGTTGGTCTCTGTCTGTATTAAGAATCACCAGGTCCGCTTTTTGCAGCTTAGCGATCAATCTTTGCGCAATATCTGAACTGATTAAAGCGCTTGCCTCCAGGGCGCTGCGCACATTTTCTGCCGTAATGACTAATCTGTCTTGCCATACTTGTGCCCTGCTAACCAGATCGGCGATGTTTTCTGCGGTATGGCCGCCTCCAATGCCTCTTTGCCGTAAAAACTTCTCTACAGATTCCGCCAGGCTATTAAATTGCAATATATTTTCTTCGTCTTCCAGCCCTTGCATGTTTATCTGTCTTTGGTGTTCATATAAATAGTCGGCGGCGTACGCTGCGGTTATGTAGTCTCCCCCATATGCGCTTAAATAATGCCTGAATATTATATTGCGCATTACATAGCCAAAACATTCGAAGTTTACAGAACTACGATCATGTTCATAAAATGCCGCCTCTGCGGACAGATATAAAATTCCGTTATCATACAGAGCCGCCGGTTCGACTGCGCTGACAATTACTACGTCGGTTAAAGGCAGGCCCCAGGTTTTAAATAGCCTTATAAAGGTCCAGTAATCATCCTGCCTGAACTTGGGATTTTCCACAACCGGGGCTAAAAGCATCTGTTCTTCTTCTGCCGTGAGCTGTGCCTGGATTGTCGCGGTTGAAGCCTGTTGCTCCTGCAATATTTTTATCTTTTGTGTTAATTTTATATCTGGGCCTTCAAACACCTGTCTTGTGAAAGCTCTGATGACATAATGCGTTCTATCATTTTTATAACCCTGGGAGTGTTTGTCTAAAAATCCCATGCCTGCGGAATCAAGGAATTCCTCCATTGCAACTATTATTTGCGGGTTTTTCTTGTCCGGGTCTTGCTGTGCCATATAGTGGGCTATTTCATGGAATAAAGAAACCGGATTGCCGAGAAGGCCTTCGTGGATTGCGATAAAGTCATGTTCAGTTGATGCATAACCGAAAAAATCTGCGATTTTCTCATGGTAGGTATATATGGGTGGTGAGTGTTGCAAGAGTTTGAGAAATTCATTTATTATATATAGGTAATCCAGGTCTTCTGTCCTGGTACCTAAGATCATTTTCTTTAACGCATCTATTAATTCATCTTTTCTCTCTGCGCCTACGGGCTTAAGCCCTATTTCACCTAGTGATTCTTCTTCATTTTTTGCGTCAACCAGCTGCAGATATATCTTAGTATCTCGCACAATTACCTCTTTCACCGCGGCGCGTTTCCCTATTTGAGAGTCGGGGCCTTCCCCGCCTCGCTGTTTCGCTTCATACTCTCTGACTATTCTCATGAGGTCTTGGTAAGTGCGCTTTCGCTGCGGCTGCTGTGCTTTCTGCTGCGCTGCTTGCATGGCTTTAAGCAGTGCTTCCCTTTGCTTTTTCGTCTGAGATTTCAGCCATAATAAAAATCCAGTTACCGACGTTGCCCATATTGCTACAACCCCTGCCAGCCCCTGCCACATGGTAATATGTAACGGCACATCTGCTTCTGCGGCTGTTTCCTGCGCCTGGGCCAGAGCTTCTTCTTCTGCCGCGACCTGTTCCTGTTTGAGCCTTTCCTGCTCTTCCTGCATTGCCTTTTCCCGCGCTATCTGCCTTTGCGCTTCATCAATCTCTGCCTTCGCGCTCAACCAATAATAATCTTCCAGAAATCTGGCATTGTGTATTTTTGTTTGTGTTGGTATAAGTGGTTTGGCAACTTTTATACTCACGAAAACCGGTTTGGTTTTTTTGATTTTTCTGCCTTTTTTTGGCTGCTCTACCTGTTTTTCTTTTACGCTTATCCACTCTGCCTCTTTCCATTTGTTGCCTTTTAGCCTAATCGCCAGTTCCACCTGGTCTCTGCCTGTGTTGTGGGCAGCAATCGCTGCTTCAAGCGAATTATAGCCCCATTCTTCCTGGGGCTCTTTTTTTACAATATCATATAGTTCTTCATTTCCATTTTTATCTCTCTTGACCTGTTTTGCCGGTAATTCTACTGTTTTGCGGTTTGCAAAATATATAAAATCATCCATAAGCGATGCTATGCCTACTTTTATATTGTATATTTTATTCTCCATTGTTGTGTCATCTGCCACGCGTTCCCAGTCAACTTCGAATTTATACTCCGGGTCTTTGGCAAGCTTATCCCAGTCAACATCAACGCCGAATATTATTTTTATCTGCAGCTCAAATACAGCTCTGTCTTCCGGCATTATTTCCCTGTTCCCGGTTTTAAGTTCTTTCTGCGCAAATTCTTTTATGCGCGCAAAAGACCTGTTCATGCGGTCTGTATGCCCTGGCGTCATCTGCGTAGGGCCTCGGGCATTTTGTTTTATGCCGTTGACCTTGACTGTCCAGCCTGTAGCGCCCGGTTTTCCGTCTGTCTCTGCTATAATCAGCGCCTTCTGCCATAAGACGAAATCGCTTCCTTGCACAGGCACATACTTTGCCACGGCCATGGCTATTTCTTCAAAAGTAGCCTGCATTTCCTGCGGCATAAAATCCTCAAAATCCCGCACGCGCGCCTCTGTGGTAACGTAATCGTTTCTACTCATCATAGAATCAAATTTTTCCTGCGGGGTCTCTGCCTGCGCTTTGAAAGCGGCTATTTGCGGGAAGGTAAATGCCGCAACTACAACCAAAACTTTAAATATGTTTTTCGCGCGGCCTAGCAGTCGTTCCAGTGCATTTTTAGGCGGTGAAATTCTGGGGGCTGTTACGCTTGTGTCTTTTAGCTTAGCCGACGCTGGGATAGGCTTTTCTTCCGCTTGCAAGGAGATGGTTCTGGCTCGCCTAAAATCAGCTAATGTTTGATTAAAATCTACTCCGGGGTTTGCCTCTTGGACTGCAGCGGTTAAATATTGATTGAATTTCTCTTCGCTTGCGTTTCTATAGTTGCCGATATCTTTGAACGGGATGCCGTTAAGCCCCGAGAGCCGAAGCATGCCGTTGGCCATATTCATAAACAAGCTCTGGTTGCCTCGTCTAAAAATCCAGGTTGGCCGCAGTTCGCTGCTAGACATGGCAAGGTGATAGAAACTCGCTATCTGTTGTACGACTTCCATCAGGCTAACTTCGCCGCTGCGTAATGCAAAGGCCTTAAATTTCTGCAACTTTTCCAAAAGCGGTTTTGCCCAGTCATTACGCGGCGAACTCAGCTGTCCTGCTATTGCTTGAAGCTCGTCTCCGACATTAATTTCGAAGGTGGGTGTTACATAAATTGAGGTTCCGCTTCTGCCGATTAATAAAATCCTATTTATTCTAGATAGCCGTGTTAAAAATGTGCCTATTTTAATGTTATCTATTTCGCGCAAAAGATTCAGGAATTCATCGCGTACTTCACGCTGGTTATCCCAATATCGCTGCTGGTTTTCTTTGGTGCCGTATGGTGGCATAGTTACGGGGCCGTCTGGCTGGACCTGGGGGTAATCTATTATTTCTCTCCAGGGCACTCCTTCGGGGCTGGCTGCATTGTCCCAATCCCAATCAATTTCTATTGCCGGGGCAGAGGCTTTCTGTTTTTGCGAATTCCCGGCATTCCCCAGCGCCTGCGGCCTGAGGGCATACGCAGGCGTGCTTGTAACAGTAAAACACACTGTTATAATAAGAGATATTATTTTTGTAAGTATAATATTTTTCCCCATAATCCCTAATTTTATGCCCGTATCCCAGACGAATCCGGGATACGGGCTTTATGGGTAGGGAAGATCCCCGCCCTTGTTTTACTTGCTTACGCGACTTAGTTGTTTTAACATATTATTATCTTTTTAAATATGTTAATTAATACTCCTAAAAAATAGCCACTGTGTCCTTTTCATTGTACAACATATGGCTTTTATTCAGGTTATGGAATAAGTATACATTACGAATTGCATAAAGTCAATATAATTTTTAAAAAATTTGGATTTTATTTTTGTTTTGAGCCGGGCTTTGTAACTGGTATGCCTTTTTTGCATAAGGGGCATTCTTGCGGCTGGTATGTCTGTATGTTTATTTGATATAAAGAAAACAGCGGTATCTTTCCAAATACATCTTCTCTGCCTGAGCGGTTGACCAGGCTTGCCACTGCAAGTGTTTCGCCGCCCTGCGATGTAACTATGTCCATAACTTCCTTTGTAGAGCCGCCTGTTGTTACAACATCTTCACATACTATCGCTTTTTCTCCTTTTTTTATTTCAAAGTTTCGGCGAAGCAACATTTGCCCTTCTTTTCTCTCTGTAAATATCGAACGAACCCCCAGCGCTCTTGCAAGCTCATATCCTACAACAACGCCGCCAAGAGCGGGCGAGGCAACAAGATCTATTTTTTTGTGTTTTTTCTTTATTTCCTTTGCGAGCTGCCTGCATAACTCTTCCGCATAGTCCGGGTATTGTAAAATAAGCGCGCACTGCAGGTATTTTTCACTGTGTAAACCGCTTGATAATACAAAGTGCCCTTCAAGCAACGCGTTTGTTTTTTTGAGTATTTCTTGTATATTCATATTACTTGTCCACAGAGTAGCAAAGCCTTAAGGCTTTGCTACTTATTTGTGAAACTATTTCCTTTGCTGCTTTTTTTGGGTTTGGCGCTTCTGTTATAGGCCTTCCGACAACTATAAAATCCGCTCCCTGCTTTATTGCTTTTTGCGGAGTAGCGACTCTTTTTTGGTCTGCCAGCGCCTTGCCGAGCGGCCGCACTCCTGGTGTAACAATTACAAACCTTTTTCCGCATGCGCGCCGGACTTGCTTTATTTCCTGTGGCGAACAAACAACCCCGTCTGCGCCGTGCGCCTTTGCCATTTTCGCAAGTAAACAAACCTGTTTTATCGGCGGGCGGTTTATGCCTAAACTTTTTAATGTCGCCTTATCTATGCTTGTTAAAACCGTAACTGCTAAAAGAACGGGCTTTTTGTTTTTGGGCAAAAGCTTTAGCGCTTCTTTTGCTGCTTTAATCATATCGCTTCCGCCGGAGGCGTGAATATTTACCATAAACACATCAAGCCCGGCCGCCTGTTTTACCGCGCTTGCCACAGTGTTTGGTATGTCATGAAATTTTAAATCCAGAAAAACTTTCGCGCCCTTTTTATTTATCATTCTTACTGCCTGGGGGCCTGCGGCTGTAAAAAGTTCGCTTCCTACTTTAAATATTTTTATCGCGGGATAAAGTTTATCGACTAAGGTCCTTGCCTTTTGCAATGTGTTAACATCCAATGCTACGATTAGTTTATCACCCATTATTAACCTTTAGTTTCCCTATGATGCTGTTTATGCCGCCTAAATTTCTTTGCTGGAGGTATTGCTTTATGCCTTCCACTACAGCTGTCGGCGCCTGCGGATTTACAAAGTTAGCTGTGCCTATCTGCACTGCGCTTGCGCCGCACAATAAAAACTCTATGGCGTCAGCTGCTGTCATTATGCCGCCTATCCCCACGACAGGTATCTTAACGGCTGCTTTTATCTCCCACACCATGCGTAGCGCCATCGGCTTTATGGCCGGGCCGCTTAGGCCGCCTGTTGTGTTACCCAGGCGCGGGCTTTGTGTTACAATGTCTACGGCAAGCGCCTTCATGGTGTTTATCGCAGCGATTGCGTCCGAGCCTTCTTTTTCAGCTGCCTTTGCTATGGCGCATATATCGGTTACTTCAGGCGAAAGTTTTGTTATTATTGTCTTTTTGGTCGCCTTCCTGACAGCCTTTACCACTGCCGTGGTTTGCTTTGCGTCCTGTGCGAATAATTTGTTTTTTGTTTTTATGTTGGGGCAGGAAATGTTTATTTCAATTCCGGATATCCCGGGTATGTCTAATTTTTCCGCCAGCTGCGCATATTCATCGACGGTGTCGCCTGCTATGCTTACTATTACAGGTACGCCAATATTTTTCAAGAAAGAGAGTTTGTTTTTTATGAAATCGTCAATGCCGTCGTTCTGAAGGCCTATGGAATTAAGCAGCCCAGCGGTTGTTTCCCACAGCCTGGGCGGGATATTGCCTGCCCTTGGTTTTAACGTTATCGACTTTGTTATGATTGCGCCTATGCCTTTTAAATTTATCAAATCCTTAAATTCTTCAGCATAACCAAAGGTGCCTGAAGCAACCATCACGGGATTAGCTAGTTTTATTTTTCCTATTTTTACCGATATATCCATTAAAATACAATTTCCTCCAAATCAAATACCGGGCCGTCTTTGCATACTCTTTTGTAGCCGCTTGTTGTGTTTACGACACAACCTAAACACGCTCCTATACCGCAGCCCATTCTTTCTTCAAGAGAACCTTGCGCCTTTATTTTATATTGCATGCATATTTTAGCGACTTCTTTAAGCATCGCCTTGCATCCACAGGTGTAAAGGCTCACCATCGGCCGGTAATCCCCTATTGTAACGCCCGAGGTGCTTTTATCGGCGAGCGAAGCCTCTTTTTGCCTTAAATCAAACTTTTTTATTACGTCGATCAGCGCGTTTGTGACCAGGCCTTTTGCGCCTTTTGAACCGTCTTCTGTAACCACAAGCACATTTGCCTTTAAGTCCTTGAATTCCTTTTCACATATTATATAGTCTGCGGTCCTTGCGCCTATTATAACTGTGATATTTTTCTTTCTGAAATTCGCCAGTTCGTCGCACAGAGCCAGAAGCGGCGCAACGCCCATGCCTCCGGCGACTATTATAAAATTCTTCTGCGCCTTTTCTATTTTAAAACCGTTTCCAAGCGGGCCTATCAAGTCCAGATACGCGCCTTTGGAACGCCGCGCCATAAGCTGTGTGCCTTTTCCGACAATTTTATACAGAATCTCTATCACGTTGGGCTTTTGGGCTATGCGGTGCAGGCTCAGGGGCCTTCTTAACAATGGGTCATACTCGCTGCCTGACCTTATATGAAAAAACTGACCCGGCCTTATTGCGTCTTTAAAGTCATCCAGGCGCAAGACCATCTTAAAATGGTCGGGCGCTATTTTCTGGTTAAGCAGAATTTGCGCTTTTGTGTGCGTCATATCTTAAAATAATTCCATTTGTTTGCCGCTTTTTCCAACAAGTTCTTCTTCTTTAAAAATTTTTACTGTGCCATATTCGCCGTCATAGCCCGGCTCTATATAAAGGTCCCTGTTTCTTACCTTTATAACAGCCTCCGCTGTATTTTGCGAGAGGGAGTTTTTTAAATCCTGCTCTGTGGCGTCCAGCAAAATCGAAAATTCAGTGCCAAAGCTGCTTATCGCGGTTCTGTATTCTTCCTGCACTCCTTTTGCCGTAGGGGCCTTTTGCTGGGCTTCGGCAATTATTTCTATCAGAGGCACAAGGCTTTTATATGGTATGGCGTCTTTTGGCACAAACCCTTCTTTTCTGTCTGAAAGCGCCTCTACCCTGTTCATCACGCCTATTGTCAGTGGCTTACCGCATTTGGGGCAGATGTTTTTATGCTGCCTTGCCTCGCCCGGCGACAATCTGACTTCGCATAAGCGGTGGCCGTCAAAGTGGTATTTGCCCTCCTCCGGGAAAAATTCTACAGTGTATAAAAATTTGTTTTTGTCTTTTTTCTTTAATATGTTTATAATTTCCTTGTAACTTAATTCACAGTCAAATACATTTGCCTCTCTTCCAAGTTTTATCGGGGAATGCGCGTCTGAGTTTGAGATAAGGGTGTATTTGTCCAGCTTACTTAAGCGCCAGTTCATGCCAGGGTCCGACGACAAGCCGGTTTCCAGCGCATATATGTTTTTTGCCTCTTCCTCAAAACACTCTTCTACAGAATCAAATCCTGAATGCGACCCGAATACCGAAAACCACGGCGTCCAGGCGTGCGCAGGCACAAAAAAGAAATCTTTTGATATATCAAGGCACATCTTAATGATGTCTTTTACGTCAAAGCCAAATATGGGCCTGCCGTCTGAGGCTATATTACCGCGTCCGGCCAATTTCTTGTTTAATTTTTCTACCGCGCCAAAACCCGGAGCAAATATTACCGTGTGTATTCTTCTGCCTTTGCCGTTTTTTTTGTACATGTTGCTGACTTCTGCGGTAAGGAGAAAATTTATGCCGTTATGCTGATAAAGCCCGCCGGATGTCGGCTTTAATTTGCTTTTTAATTCCTCAAGCCATAAATGGTGGGTAAAGTCTCCCGTGCCTATTAAATCAATGCCTTTTAATTTGGCCCAGCGCGCGATATTCTCAACATCCATATTCTTGCTTGTCGCGCGGCTATATTTTGAATGTATGTGTAGGTCTGCTATGACTCTCATGCTTTATCGGCGAGCGCATCCTGCAGGGCTTTGCTTATCGTGTTTTCAACAAAATCCTTATCTGCCGCCTTTCCCTGCTGTATGTTAAAATTATAAAATCCGGATACGCCTTTTTCTTTTAGGGCCTTTTCTATTGCTGCTAAGCATCTTTTAACGCCTGTGCCGCTGCCGTATGTGGTAAAGCAAATTACCTTTTTGCCGTTTAGCCCTGAACATTTATCCAGGAATGTATTAATTGCCGGCACAGGGGCAAACGCCCACACCGGGGTGCCTACGCAAATTAAATCATATTCCGATAAATCGAATTTTTCATCCGGCAGCACAGCCCTTATGTGTTTGAATGCTCTTACGCACTGGGCGAAAAATTTGTCCGATTCATCTGCGGGCAAAAGCCTCTGTATCCGCGCTTCGCCCTTTTGAGCCAGCATGCTGTTTAATACGTCGGCCACCTTTTGGGTGTTGCCTGAATATGAATAATAAATTACAAGTGATTTCATTATGCCTTATAAACAACATTGCCTGCGCGGATAGTCATTATCGCGCAGCCTTTAAATTTTCTTCCTATAAATGGTGAGTTCTTTGATTTCGAGGCTATTGATTCTCTGGTAAATATCCATTCCTTATACGGGTCTATTATGACTATGTCCGCGTCAGCTCCGGCGATGAGCCTTCCTTTATTTGGCAGCGATAGTATTTCCGACGGGGCATATGACATTTTTCTAATGAGTTTATCCCATGTCAGTATTTTTTTGTCAACCAGCTCATTTATGCCTAAAGAAAGCGCTGTTTCAAGGCCTATCATGCCGAAAGGCGCTGCGTCATATTCAACGTCCTTGTCTGCTTCGGTGTGCGGGGCATGGTCTGTTGCTATAACATCTATTGTATCGTCTTTTAAAGCCTCTATTATCGCCTGTCTGTCTGCCTCTGCCCTGAGCGGCGGATTTACCTTTGTATTTGTATCAAAGCTTTTTACAACTTCGTCTGTAAGGGTAAAATAATGCGGGCATGTCTCTGCTGTTATATTAACACCTTTTTGTTTTGCCTGCCTTATTATTTCAACGGATTCTTTTGTGGATACATGCGCTATATGCAGTTTCGCGCCCGTAAGATGCGCAAGCGCTATATCTCTTGCGACAATGGTGCTTTCTGAAGCATTCGGTATGCCCCGCAGGCCCAAGAGTGTTGATACCAGGCTTTCGTTCATAACTCCTTTTTGCGACAAGTCTTTGTCCTCGCAATGTGATATCACAGGCACCCCAAACATGCTTGCGTACTCAAGTGATTTTCTTAAGACCTGCGCGTTTTTAACCGAAGAGCCATCATCGCTGATGGCTATTACGCCTGCGTCTTTCATATCGCCTATTTCCGCGAGTTCCTCGCCAGCCCTTTGTTTTGTTATCGCACCTATGCAAAACACATTTACTATCGCGAGGCGCCGGGCTTCTGATAATACATATTCTACTATCCCGCTATTATCGCATGCGGGCATTGTGTTTGGCATTGCCGCTATGCTTGTAAAGCCGCCTTTTGCCGCGGCATGCGAGGCGGTCTTGAAATCCTCCGCGTCTTCCCTGCCTGGCTGCCTTAAATGGGCATGCATATCAAAAAGCCCTGGCGCGACAAGCATTCCTTTTGCGTCAATAATCTCCGCGCCTTCGGGCTTAATTGATTTGCCAACCTTTAATATTTTGTTGTTTTCTATCAATATGTCCTGCTGGCTGTCTATCTTATTGGCAGGGTCTATTATTGTAGCGTTTTTTATTAAAAGCTTCACCCCGCCCTTCCTTTCCAGCTAAAATTATTTTTCATTTATGTTGCTCTCTTATTTGTTTTACCCTACCCTGTCTATTGCTCACGCTTTTTTTAGGAAGGGCGGGGTTCATTTTTTCTTCCCCAGCAGTAAAAACAATACTGCCATGCGCACCGCTATACCATTTGTGACCTGATCCAGTATCACCGAATATGGGCCGTCGGCAACTTCGGGTGTTAATTCAACGCCTCTGTTTATGGGCCCGGGGTGCATTATTAATAAATCTTTTTTTGCGTCTTTTAATGTTTCCAGGCTGACTCCGAATTTCATCATATATTCCCTGATGGACGGGAAAAACTTGTCTTTTTGCCGCTCTAGTTGTATGCGCAATACATTTAAAACATCCGCATCTTTTATCGCCTCTTTAAGGTCTGTTGTAACTCTTACAGGAAGTTTTTCTATGCCGGCAGGTATAAGCGTGGCCGGAGCGCATACTGTAACATTTGCCCCTAATTTTGTCAGGCCCCATATGTTGGAGCGGGCAACTCTTGAGTGCATGATGTCGCCGACAATTGACACGTTTAAGCCTTTTATGCGGTGTTTTCTCTCCTTTATTGTAAACATATCCAGAAGCCCCTGCGTCGGGTGCTCATGCGAACCATCGCCTGCGTTTATTACGCTTGGGGCCAGTATCTTCGCCAGGGTATAGGGCGCGCCAGACGACGAATGGCGTATTACTACAGCGTCTATTTTCATTGCTTCTATGTTTTTGACTGTATCCTTCAGGGTTTCACCTTTCTGAAGGCTGCTTGTGCTTGCTGCTATGGAAAGGGTGTCCGCGGAAAGTCTTTTTGCCGCCAGTTCAAATGATGTGCGGGTACGCGTGCTTGGCTCCACAAAAAACATAACCACTGTCTTGCCGCGCAGGGCAGGCACTTTTTTAATCGGGCGCTCTGATATCTCCTTAAAAGAAGTAGCAGTGTTTAGTATAAGCTCAATTTCTTCGGCGCTTAATTCTTCTAACCCAAGGAGGTCTTTTCTCTGCCATTTTGTGCTTGTCATGCCTTCTCCGCCAAGACAACTTCGTCTTTTCCGTCGAATTCCTCTAATTTCACTTCCACTACTTCCTTGTCTGATGTGGGAATATTTTTACCGACATAATCTGGCCTAATGGGAAGCTCTCTGTGGCCCCTGTCTATTAAGACAGCCAGCTGTATTGATTTTGGCCTCCCGAAATCTATAATTTCATCCAGGGCGCAGCGTATGGTCCTGCCTGTGTAAAGTACGTCGTCTACCAGCACAATGTGTTTTTCTGTTACGTCAAAATCCACATGCGTCTGCCTGACTATGGGCTGTTCGGCGACATCTGTAAGGTCATCTCTGTAAAGTGTTATGTCCAATACCCCAAAAGCTACGGGCTTGCCCTGTTTTGCCTCGACAATCTCCGCTATTCTTCTGCCCAAATGCTCGCCCCTGTTTCTTATGCCGACTATGGCCACATCTTCCACGATTTTATTGTGTTCTATTATCTCGCACGCTATGCGGGTTAAGGCCTTGGTTATCGCCTCTTTATCCATAATTTTTGCTTTTTCTTTTAATGTCATGTGCGGCCTCTTGTTTTAGGCACAAAAATACCCACTCTTTTTAAGTGGGTAAAATGTTATTATATGCTTCATGTTTTTCCCTTTCTTGGCCTCTCTGGACCAAGTTAAAAGGTTAATGTTGTTGTTCAATAAATATACCATGCTTACTCGTGTTTGTCAAGGGTGAATTTCGGATTTACCCCCACACCAACATCGCCTTTTGTGTGTGCGTGCTTGTTGGTGTGGGGGTGAACTAAAATCACGAATTCGCCCCTTGAGCCTGTTTTTTTAAAATGCGAAACCATCTCTGCCAACTTCCCACGCTTTACTTCTTCGAACTTCTTTGTAAGCTCTCTTGCGCATACGGCCGTTATGTCGCCAAATACATCAAGCATGTCGCAAAGAGTTTTTACAATTCTGTGCGGCGATTCATAAAAAACAATTGTCCGGTCTTCGTTTTTAAGAGCCTGGAGCCTTTTTTTACGCGCCGCCTGTTTGCTGGAAAGAAATCCCTCAAATATAAACCTATCCGTAGGCAGGCCTGATACTGAAAGCGCTGATATTATAGCGCTGGCCCCAGGAACGACAACTGTTTCTATGTTGTTTTCTATTGCTTCTTTTATAAGGCGGAAGCCCGGGTCGCTTATGCCTGGCGTGCCGGCGTCTGAAACCAATGCTATGGATTTGCCTTCTTTTAAAAGGCCTATGATATATTTTGTTTTTTTAAGTTCGTTGTGCTCAAAATAGCTGGTTAGCGGCTTGGCAATGTTATAGTGGCTGGCAAGTTTCGCGGTGTGCCTTGTATCTTCGCAGGCTATCAAATCCACTGTTTGAAGCGTTTCTATTGCCCTTAATGTAATGTCTTTTAGGTTGCCTATGGGGGTTGCTACTACATAAAGCTTGCCTGACATTAAAAATGAATTCCTTCGGTTTATTCTACGGTTACGGACTTGGCCAGGTTTCTTGGCTGGTCGACATCGCGTTTATTTTTCGCGGCGATATAATAAGCTAACAGCTGCAGCGGCAGGGCCACAGGGATAGGGGACAGCGTTTCATCTGTTTTGGGTACATACACAACGTAGTCTGAGTGCGTTTTTATTCTTTCGTCGCCTTCAGTTGCGATTGATATAACAATTCCGGAACGCGCCTTTATTTCCTGTATGTTCGACACCATTTTATCGTATACACTTGACGCCGTAGCAATACAAACAACGGGCATATCTTTATCTATTAAGGCTATAGGCCCGTGCTTCATTTCCCCGGCGCCATATCCTTCGGCGTGAACATACGAAATTTCTTTTAGCTTAAGCGCGCCCTCCAGGGCGTTGGGGAAATTTACGTTTCTGCCCAGGTAAAGGAAACATTTTTTGTCATGGTGGTCTTTAATGATGTTAAGTATGGCGCGCTGATCGTTAAGCAGGCTTGATAAAATTTGCGGCAACTCGCTCATTTGCCTTAACAGGTCTTTTGCCCTTTGTTTTGAAACAGTGCCCTTAAGCATGCCTAGATATATTGCGAAAAGATACAAAACGCAAAGTTGCGCCGTGTACGCCTTTGTTGAGGCCACGCCTATCTCAGGGCCAGCGTGCGTATAAATAATTCCGTCTGATTCCCTTGTTAGTGTAGACCCTAATACGTTTACAATGGAAAGGATTTTGCTGCCTTTAGTTTTCGCTTCGCGGATACTTGCTATTGTATCCGCCGTTTCGCCTGACTGGCTTATGGAAATAACGAGGGTGTCTTTGCCTATGATAGGATTTCTATACCTGAATTCGCTTGATACGTCTGCGCAAACCGGTATTCTTACTAAGTTTTCCAGTATATATTTCCCGTACAGGCCGGCATGATAGGCTGTGCCGCAGGCAACTATTGTTATGTCCTTTATCTGTTTTAACTTGCTTTCCGGTATATTTAACTCTTCAAAATAAACTGATTCTTTGCCCTGGGAAACCCTGTGGTTAAGGATGCCTTCTATAACCGTTGGCTGTTCATTTATTTCCTTTAGCATAAAATGCGCAAAGCCGCCTTTTTGCGCCTGTGAAATATCCCAGTTTATTTTTGTCGGTTTTCTTGTTACCGGCCGGCCGCCGATGGTTGTCATTTTAACATTTGCGCCGTCTAAAATTACCAATTCGTTGTCTTCGAGGAAAATAATATCTTTTGTGTGTTTTAATACCGCGGTTATATCGCTGGCTATAAACTTTGCGTCTTTAGCCACGCCCACCACAAGGGGGCTTCCGTATCTTGCGCCTATTAACTTGCCCGGGCAAAGCGTAGATATTACGCCTAAGGCGTATGAACCTTTTACCTCTCTTAACGCTGCGCGCACCGCTGCCTCCAGGTCGTCTTTATAAAATTTCTCTATCAGGTGCGCTATGACTTCTGTATCTGTTTCCGAGAGAAATTTGTGCCCTTCTTTTATAAGGGCGTCTTTTAAATCCTCGTAATTTTCTATAATTCCGTTATGCACTACCGCTATTTTGCCTGTGCAGTCTGTATGCGGATGGGCGTTGAGCTGATTTGGTATGCCGTGCGTTGCCCATCGCGTGTGGCTTAACCCTGTTGTACCTTTTAGCGATTTTTCGTGCAGCAACTTTTCCAGCGCCGCGATTTTGCCTTTTTGTTTGGCCAGTACAATTTCGCCCTTTGTAATAACCGCCATGCCGCTGGAATCATAGCCGCGGTACTCAAGCTGCTTTAAACCCTCTAAAAGTATGGGCTGCGCCTGTTCTTTACCTATATAACCTATTATGCCGCACATTTATTCTGTCTTTCCTGATTTGTACTCTAAGATATATCTATACTGGTCCGGGTCTGTCTTTTGGGTTGTTTTCGGGGCTATTACTATATACGAAATATTTCTATCTTTAAGTTTTTTCGTCAGGCTTGGGGTGTGAAATCCGCCTGCTATCAACACCGCGATTTTCTGCTGTTTGGCGTCCATAAGCGACAGCGCTTTCTCTACAAAAATATCGTCCCTTTGGTTTGCGACATCATAAAATTCCGTCAGCGCGGAAAGGTTGCTGTCTAAAACCGAAACATCCGCCGGCAGCACTTCCTTTACTTTGTATTTAATTATGCTGTCTTTAAGAAACGGTATCCACGAAGAAATTACAAACTCCAAACTGTGTTCTTTATAGTATTTGAAATCTTCGGGAATTAGTTTTAAGTTTAAGAAATTGTCCAGTATTTTAAGCACCTCTGTCAACGTGCGTAGCTTTTTTTGTTCTTCTGTCTTTGCCAGGGCTTCTTCAACTTGCTCCTCAAGAAGGTCTGCCTCTTTGAATAAAATATTTGTGTTTATTTCTTCGTGGCTTTTAATATATTCGATATATACGGACAATTCCGCGTAATCTTTAAAGCCTGCGCCCGCTTCTTCGGCCGTTTGTTTTAAATACAGATGGTATTCTGCGGGCGTAATCTTGTTAAGCCTGAATTCCAATGACTTTGCTACCAGGGGCGTTAGTTTTTCCTTTGCCAGCGCTTTTGATAATTTTTCTATCAGGGCTGCGCGCTGTTTTTCCACCTTTGCAAAATCTATTGTCTTCTCCGCTGCAGCTACCTTCATAAAGCTTTCGAAAGTGCTAAGGCCTGCGGTATTTACCTGCGCTTGTTTCGCCGCTTTTCCCAGATAATCGTAATATTCCAAAAGGCTTGTGTTTTCTTCGTCGTAATCCGCGCGTGCTTTCTCAAGGTCTAATAAGGTAGAAGGATAGGCCTGTTGTTTTAGGGCGTTTACAACGCTGTTAAGCTGGGCTATTTCTTTGCTGCCCTCCTCCCTGAAACTTTCTATCTTGAAAAATATGTCCAGGTTTTTTCTGTATAAGGCTTCTTCCTCTATGCCCTGTAAATCCATATCGTAGTCGGATACTATGTTCAGATATTCCTCGCCGGAGATCTTGCCTTCCTTAAGATACTCTTCTGCTACCTCCACGCGCCTTTCCTTGTCTGCCTGCGTGCGAAGATATGACAGGCTCACATCGCCCCAGCCGCCTTCAACCATGATAAGTTTTAAGCCTTTTTCTTTTATAAGCGCTTCTATTATATTTGCTTCGTTTTTCTGCGCCTCGTAGTTTGTGTGTATGTCCTGGATGTGAATTATTACCTTGTCTGGATTTTCGCTCGCCTTATATCCTTCCACTATATGTCCGTGGCCTTCGTGTATTGAAATCTGTATAGGGAGGCTTGCTTTTAAGGAAATGGTTGGTTTTTCTATGCTCGAGCTTACGCTCTTTTTCGCGGCATCACTGCTTTTGTTAAACAGCTGCGCCGGTTTGGCGATAAATAAAAATATCGCTCCGCCGATAAAGCATACTGCCAGCGCTGTGATAACTATATTCCTTGTTTTATTTGTCACTAGGGTTTCCTTTTGCCAAAGTTATTTGTCCCTCGCCTAAGCGCTTGAAAATTTATTTCGCCGCGCTTATAAATTTTCTGCGCAGGCTTCGGGACGCCTCCGCGTTCTAAACGCCGGCCGAATTTCTTCGAAATTCGTCTCGGCAGAACGCGGAGTAATTTTGCCGCATGAAATATTCGGCAAAATTTATGGCGTCCCCAACCGGATTTGAACCGGTGTCGACGACTCGAAAGGCCGTTGTCCTAGGCCACTGGACGATGGGGACGCGTATTATTTCTTTTCTGCTGTTTCTATTTCTTTTACTTCTTCTTCCACAACCACGCTTGCGATTGCAGAAACAGTATCTTTATCTTTCAAAGAAATCAACCTGACGCCTTGCGTAGAACGCCCTGTTGCTCTTATGTTTTTAACCGGAGTGCGCACTATCATGCCCTGCTGTGTTATTATCATGATCTCGTCGTTATCTCTGACGGTTTTGATGCCCACAATGGGCCCGTTTCTGGAAGAAATCTTTATGTTGATTATGCCTTTGCCGCCGCGATGCTGCGTTCTGTATTGGTCAAGCTCGCTTCTTTTGCCAAAGCCTTTTTCCGTAACGGTTAACAATGTTGCATCCTGCCTTACAACCTGCATACCGATAATAGAATCTTTGGTATTTAAAGAAATGCCCCTTACCCCCCGCGCTGCCCTTCCCATTTCTCTTACGTCAGTTTCTTTAAAGCGCAGGCTCTTGCCCATTTCAGAAGCAAGCACCACTTCCTGCTTGCCGTCAGTTAGGCCTATGTGCATAAGAATATCGCCTTTATCAAGGCCCATTGCTATTATGCCTGCTTTGCGCGGGTTGGAAAATGACGACAGGTTTATCCTCTTTACATAACCTTTCCTGGTTGCCATTATAATATAGAGGCTTTCGTCGAATTTGCGCACAGGTACAAATGCGGTTATTTTTTCGTCTTTGCCAAGCATGACGAGGTTAACTATGGCCTTGCCCTTGGAGATTTTACTTGCCTGCGGTATTTCGTGAACTTTCAGCCAGTAGGCCTTGCCTACGTCTGTAAAAAATAATATGTATTCGTGCGTAGACGCTATAAAAAGATGCTCTATAAAATCCTCTTCTTTTAAGGCTGCGCCTGTTACGCCTTTGCCTCCGCGGCCCTGTTTTTTATAGGCGCCGACGGGCAGCCTTTTTATGTAGCCTGCGTGGCTTATTGTAATTACCACGTCTTCTTCCGCTATCAAATCTTCTATTTCCAGGTCCTGTTCCGCTGCGACAATTTCCGTTCTGCGCTCATCGCCGTATTTGCTTTTAATCGCAAGCAGCTCTTCCTTAATCAACTCGAGCACTTTTTTGTCGCTCTTTAAAATGGACTGGTAATATTCTATTTTTTTCAGGAGTTCAAGGTATTCGGCCTCTATTTTGGAGCGCTCAAGGGCAGTAAGCCTTTGAAGTTGCATCTCAAGTATTGCCTGCGCCTGTTTTTCGCTAAGGTCAAAATTTTTAACCAGCGCCCTGTTCGCCTCTTCCGTGCTCTTGGAGGCTCTTATTGTCTTTATAATCCTGTCTATGTGATTTAACGCTATTTTCAGGCCTTCGAGTATATGCGCGCGGTCCTGGGCCTTTGCAAGATCGAATTTTGTGCGCCTTACAACTACTTCTTTCCTGTATTCAACAAAAACATCTATAAGCTGGCGCAGGTTTAGTATTTTTGGCTGGTTTCTTACCAAGGCCAGCATAATTATGCCAAACGTGTTTGACAGCTGCGTGTGTTTGTAAAGCTGGTTTAATACCACCTGCGGCGGGTTATCGCGCTTTATATCTATAACCATGCGCATGCCGTCTTTGTCCGACTCGTCTCTTATGTCAGATATGCCTTCTATTTTTTTCTCGTCTACCAGGTGCGCGATAGACGAGATCAGATTCGCCTTGTTTGTCTGATAAGGCAGTTCTGTCACGACGATGGATTCTTTGCCATTTTTCTGCTCTTCAATGTTTGCGCGTGCGTGCAGCTTGAGCGAGCCTCTTCCTGTAAGATATGCGCTTTTTATTCCTTCTCTGCCGCATATTAAAGCGCCTGTAGGAAAATCCGGGCCTTTTATTATTTTCATCAGCTCTTCTATGGTGGTGTCCGGTTTATCTATAACTTTTATAATGCCGTCTACGACTTCGGTCAGGTTGTGTGGCGGCATGTTTGTTGCCATGCCTACTGCTATGCCGCTTGAACCATTCAGCAAAAGGTTGGGTAGCGCTGACGGAAGCACTACGGGCTCTTCAAGGGTATCGTCAAAATTAGGAGAAAAATCCACAGTTTTTTTATCGATATCCTTTAACATTTCATCTGTTATAGCAGCCATTCTCGCTTCTGTGTATCTCATGGCTGCTGCCGAGTCGCCATCAACCGAACCGAAGTTACCCTGGCCATCTACCAAAGGATATCTCAGCGAAAAATTCTGCACCATACGCACAAGCGCGTCGTAGACAGCCATGTCCCCATGCGGGTGGTATTTGCCGAGGCAGTCTCCGACTATGCGGGCGCTTTTTTTGTAGGGCTTATTGTGCTGCAGGCTCAGCTCGTTCATTGTGTAAAGTATGCGCCGGTGCACGGGCTTTAAGCCGTCTCTTGCGTCCGGCAGGGCCCTGCCTACAATAACGCTCATGGCGTACGTAATATAAGAATCTTTTATTTCCTCTTCTATATACCTGGGTTCTATTTTTTCATTTCTTGTATACATTTTTATACATCCAGCCTTTTCACTTCGGGTGCGTATTTTTCTATAAATTGCCTTCTTGGTTCCACTGCATCTCCCATTAGCACCGTAAACATCTCATCCGCCTCTACCGTGTCCTCAAGTACAACTTTAAGCAGCGTCCTGCGCTCCGGATCCATAGTGGTTTCCCACAACTGTTCTGGGTTCATTTCGCCTAAGCCTTTGTACCTTTGCACAACCATGCCTTTTTTGCCTCTTTTCCTGATCTCTTCAAGCAGGTCGTTAAGGCTAAATGCCGGGTATGTCTCGCCTTCCATCTTTATTTTAAACAAAGGCTTTTTTTCCTTTGTTTTTGCGGTAGCGGCTTGTGGCTCTTCTTCCACAAGATCATTTTCCGAAAAGCCTAATTTCTTAAGCTTTTCCGCTGCTTTTTCTATTTCCGGCGTTTCGAAGAACTCTATGACCTGAGACGCGCTTAACTCTTCCTTTTTAAGCAGCTTCGCAAGATCTGTGTCGTTGTGTAAAAATTGGGCTATACCATCCACTTTTACCATAAAAATTGGTAGTTTTTTGGTCTTTGGGTGCCTATTTTTTAGGAAAGTCTGTATTTTCACTCCCCTTTTATCTACTGAAGATAATAGGTTTTTTAGCTCTAATATGGCCCTTAGCGCATCTTTTAGCTGCTTATCCGTAAAGCTTTTTGCTTCCTTAACATGCACCACCTCTATGCCTTCTATGCCCATGTCCAGCATAGATTCTCTCATCTGTTCTTCAGTTAAAAGATATTCCTCTTTTTTGCCCTTTTTTATCTTATATAAAGGCGGCTGGGCAATATATATGTGCCCGCCCTCTACCAGTTTCGGCATTTGCCTGTAAAGCAGTGTTAATATGAGCGTGCGTATGTGGGATCCGTCACTGTCGCTATCTGCCATTATTATTATTTTGTTGTACCTTAACCTTGAAATATCAAACTCTTCCCCCACGCCGCAGCCTAAGGCTGCGATGATTGTCCTTATTTCTTCGTTTGCCAGCACTTTATCCAGTCGTGCCTTTTCCACGTTTAAAATTTTACCCTTAAGCGGGAGGATTGCCTGAAAGCGCCTGTCTCTGCCCTGTTTGCCGCTTCCCCCGGCAGAGTCTCCTTCAACAAGATATATTTCGCAAATTGCGGGGTCTGTTTCCGAGCAGTCAGCCAGCTTGCCGGGCAGCCCTGCCATGTCCAGCGCGCCTTTTCTTCTTGTAAGTTCCCGCGCCTTTCTGGCAGCCTCTCTTGCCCGTGACGCGATAACAGCCTTTTCTATTATTTTATTTGCGATCGGAGGATTTTCTTCAAAAAAACTACTTAGGCCCTCGTTGACCATTGACGCGACAAGGCCTTCTACTTCTGTGTTGCCCAGCTTGGTTTTGGTCTGGCCCTCAAATTGCGGGTTCGGCAGCTTAATATTTACTACCGCGGTCATACCCTCGCGTATGTCATCGCCTGAAAGCGCGCTGTCCGCGTCTTTAATCAGGTTTTTATTTTTACAGTATTGATTTGCCACCCTGGTCAGGGCTGACTTAAAGCCGCTTAAGTGCGTGCCCCCTTCTATGGTGTTTATGTTGTTGGCAAAGCTGAATATGTTTTCCGCGTAACCGTCGTTGTACTGCATTGCCACTTCGACAGAGACGAGGTCTTTTTCCTTTTGCATGTATATTACTTTTTTGTGCAGGGCGTTTTTGTTTTTATTAAGGTGATCGATTAAAGATACAATGCCACCGTCAAATTTGAATTCAAGCTGTTTATCTTTTCTCTCGTCGCCAAGGGTAATCTTTATGCCTTTATTTAAAAACGCCAGCTCCCTCAGCCTGTTTGTTAAGGTCTCAAAGCTTAACGTAAAGCCTTCTCCGAATATTTCTGGATCCGCCCTGAAGGTAACCTTGGTGCCGTTGCCTTTAGACTTGCCTATAACAGTCAGCTTTGTCGTGGTTTTTCCTTTTTTATATCTTTGGTGATAAACGTTACCGTCGCGGCGAACCTCAACCTCCAGCCACTCGCTTAAGGCGTTGACTACGCTGACGCCTACTCCGTGTAGTCCGCCTGATACCTTATATGTTCTGTGGTCAAACTTGCCGCCTGCGTGCAGTGTGGTCAACGCAACTTCAACCGCGGGCTTTTTCTGTGTTTTGTGCATGTCCACAGGAATGCCCCTGCCGTTGTCTGACACAGAAACGCTATTATCTGTGTGCACAACCACATCTATGTCCGTGCAGTATCCTGCCAGCGCCTCGTCGACTGAATTATCCACAACTTCCCACACAAGGTGGTGCAGCCCCCTTGCCCCGGTGTCGCCAATATACATTGCCGGGCGCTTGCGTACAGCTTCTGTGCCCTCTAAGACCTGTATTGTGGTGGCGTCATATTTCTGCGCAGCTTTTTGCTTGTCCACTGGCTCTTTTTTTGGCTTGGCTGTTGGCTGTTTTTCTTTTTCCTGTTTTTCTTCTTTGTTCTTTGCTGTTTTTTTCATAGTTTTTAACTTTTATTTTTCGCTATTTCCCCTGTCCTGAATCTTATTTTTTCTATACTGTTGTTTCTTGCCAGTTTTTTTATTTTACTTAACAACGACTCTTCCTGCAGCCTTAACTGGTATATCCAGGCCGTGCTGTCTACGTTTACAACCAGGGTTTTATCTTTTAGCCCTGCGGGGCTGCTGTGTTTAGCGGCTTTTCCCCCTGCTGCTTTTTCCCAGACACAAAAAATATCTAGCTTGTCCGTTCCGCCCACTCTTACGCGCTCTATATTTTCAAAAACCGCTTTTACCGTGTCTCTTATGTGCAGCGCTTTTTGCATTGTGGGTTTATGATTTTTAATTTATCTGCATTGGAAGAACCACGTACAAATACTCGTCGCCATCTCTGGCCAGCGCAGGCTTTTCCGCGCCGGAAAACTCCAGCACAAGCTGATCTTGTGTTATGTTTCTTAAGCCTTCCAGCAGATAGCTCGGGTTAAACCCGATAAAAAACTCTTCTCCTGTGTATTTGCACGCTATTTCTTCTTTTGCCTCGCCAATATTCGGCGAGTGTTTTGATATAACCAGTTTTTCCTTAAAAATATCCAGCCTTACCGACTGGGAGTCCGGAGCTGCCAAAAGCGACGCCCTTCTTATAGCATCCAGAATTGCGTTTTTCTGTATTGTTAACTTGTCTTTGTTCTGTTTTGGTATGGCTTGCTCATAATTAGGGAATTCGCCCTCCACCAACCTTGTTATTATTGTTGTGTTGTTTAAAATAAACATCGCCTGGTTTTCCTCAAACAACACTGCAACCACGCCCTCATCTTGTGTTGTTTTTATCAGCTCTTCTATTGCCTTTGTCGGCACAATCGCCTTAATATTGATTTCCTTTAAAAGCTCTATGGTTTTTGTTGTTTGCACAAGCCTTCTTCCGTCTGTGGCGACAAGGCTTATTTTATCATTACCTACCATAAATAATATTCCGTTTAACACGTGCCTTGTTTCGTCGCGGCTTACCGCAAATATTGTTTTTACGAGCATTTCTTTTAGTGTTTTTTGTGGTATTTCTATTTTGTTTTTATTTATCTGTTTGGGTAGTTTTGGAAATTCTTCTTTGGGTATACCGGATATCTTAAAAAAGATACTTTCGCACTCTATGCTCATTACGTTGTTCTTTTTTGTAGTAATTGTTATTATAGTATCTGGAAGTTCTTTTATTATTTCTGTAAATTTTTTTGCGGGCACCGTTATAGCACCCTCTTCTACAACATCAGAGGGAATTGTTGTCACTATACCTATATCAAGGTTTGTTGTTATTAACTCCAATTCTTTGTTTTTTGTTTGTATTAGAACATTAGATAGGATGGGAAGAGTGTTTTTTACCCCAACAACCCCCAAAACCAACTGTAATCCTTTTAATAACTCGTTTTTCTGTGTTTTTACAACCATATGCACCCTTATTCTATTATTCTTTTAAGTTATAGAAAACTAGTAGTTATAGTATAACCTGTTTATATGTGGATAAGTTTATAATTATCCGTGTTTTTTCAAGTTACCCATAATTTTATTGATTGTTTGTTTTGTGGTTACGCTACCACTAATTTCTTTTTTAATCTTATCATAAGCGTGTAAAATTGTAGTGTGGTCTTTTCCGCCAAACCTGTTTCCAATCTCAGGAAAAGACGCGTCCGTTAATTCCCTGGATAAATACATGGCTATTTGACGCGGCACCACAATATTTCTCGCCCTTTTTTTATTTTTTAAATCCGACATATTAAGACCGAAGTATTCACAAACAGCCCGCTGGACCTGCTCAATGGTTATTTCCTTGTTTTCGTCTTGCTCCACCTCTTTTAAAACCTCTTTCACCATATCAATGTCCATTTTTCTGCCCACCAAAGAGGTGTAAGCCACAACCCTTATAAGCGCGCCCTCCAGCTCCCTTATGTTGCTTTTTATTTTTTCCGCTATATGCACAATAACGTCGTCGGGCACGCTTATCACCTCTTTTTCGGACTTTTTCTTTAAAATTGCCACCCTTGTTTCAAAATCCGGCGGCTGCATATCTGTGACAAGGCCCCATTCAAAGCGCGACACGAGCCTTTTTTCCAGGCCGTGAATTTCTTTCGGCGGCCGGTCGCTGGAAACAACTATTTGCTTATGGGCGTCGTATAAAGTGTTGAATGTGTGGAAAAATTCTTCCTGTGTAGATTCTTTGCCGGCGATAAAATGTATATCGTCTATTAATAAAACATCCTGGCCCCTGTATTTTTCCCTGAATTTTAATGTGGTGCGGTTCTGTATGGAACTAATAAGTTGGTTGGTAAATTTTTCACTGGAAATATACATTACCTTCGCCCGGGGTGAATGAGTAAATACGTGCTGCCCTATTGCCTGCATAAGGTGCGTTTTGCCAAGGCCAACGCCGCCGTATATAAACAAGGGGTTATATGCCTTTGCCGGCGACTCCGCCACAGCCATGGACGCTGCCTGCGCAAACCTGTTGCAGGAGCCTACTACAAATTCGTCGAACGTATACCTTGGGTTAAAATGCGTTTCTGCGGGAACCAGTTTTTCAAACGGCTTGGCAAAAAACCCCAACCCTCTTTTCTGTTTAGGTTCTTCCTGGACTACGGCGCCGGAGACGCCTATGGAAAACTCCAGGTTTACTGGTTTGCCAACGACGGCACACGAAGCCTTTTTTATTATTTCGCTATAATGCTCCGCAAGCCACGTCTTGAAAAACGCGTTAGGAGCCTCCAGAACGAGCGTGTTATTGGAAAATGAAGCCTGCTTAATGGGCAAAAACCACGTTTCGTAACTCTGCGGGCTTATTTCTTTTTTTATATTTTCCAGGGTTAGATCCCAGATATTATCCATTAAAATTTTTTTATCCACAAGTTATCCACACCATCCACAACCTGCACAAAAGCAGGGTGGCGCATATTATAACAAAACAAAAATTCTTTTTCAAGAGAAATTTCAGCACCGCATTGCCCCAAGCGCGGTAGCTGGCCATTTATAGGATGCGTTAGCCTTTGTGCCATTGCCTTCGCTTGTCGCTCGCTCGGACAATGTTTCGCCTTCGGCGAAAGGCGGTCCTCGCTCGCTGTGGCCCCCGCTGATTCGTTTTGTATTCGCAAAAGCGAATCAAAACGGCGGGGGTATAGTCGCTCCGGCAACAGGCACAAAGGCTTTTGCAAAAACCTTGTAAGTTTCAAACAGCGGGTGGATGCCGAGACGGGCCCCTGCCCGCCCGCAGCGAAAGCGAGGACGGCCAGGGTGGCTCGGCAGACAGGACCCGCTGTTAAGCGAGGACGGCGGGATACCAAAACGATGACAGGACCCCGAGGCCTAGAGCAAGCTTGTGTCTTTCCGCTTTTCCTCTTGACTAGAAAAAATTTTATGTTATAGTATAACCCTTAAGACGAATCCCGCCTCGACTAAGGGCGGGATAGCTTTATCCGCCTTCACAGAGAACCACGCTTGAGAAGGCAGGGATTGAATTCCGCTATAATGGAATTCATGCGACCACGCAATTCGGCGGATGTCGCACCAAAACATATAGGCGGATACCCCGACGAGTATAGCGAAATTATCGAAGAGAATTTCGCTATGTCTTATCCCGAGAAATTTCTGCGAAATTTCCGGGACTTTATCCTTGAAATCGCTAAAGCGATTTCTAAGGGCGAGTCGGGGTAAGCAATGGTGCCGCGCCTGTAAAGGCGTGGGGCTCCATAAAGGAAAAATGGATGAAAAAAAACCTAACACTAAAATCTAATCTAAAGCGGAAGCGCAAGCACGGTTTCAGGAAGAGAATGTCCACAAAAACAGGCAGGGCTGTGCTTGCAAGGCGCAGACGCAAAAAGCGCAAAATCCTGTCCGTTTAGAGCCCGCGCTGTAAATATCCGTAAAGCAGCGTTATTGTCCCCTATGAAACGTCTTATAATAAGCACGGTAAAATTTTACAAGAGAAACTTATCTGCCTATAATGTGCCTTCATGCAGATATTATCCTTGTTGCTCAAACTATGCCATAGATGCGATAGAAAAAAATGGCGTTTTACGCGGCCTGGCTAAGGCAGCATGGAGGGTTTTGAGGTGCAACCCATTTTCCCGCGGTGGACATGACCCCGCCTGAACGATTCAGTCGGGCAGCCCTGCCTAGGCAGGCTTAGGAGAAATAGTTACAGTATGGATTCACAAAATAGAATATTAATAGCAATAACCCTTTCCGTGCTTGTGCTGGTTACATACCAGAAGGTATTTATCCCGCAGGCCAGGCCAAAAACAAACCGTATCATAACCGTATCATCAAGTACAAATACGCCTGAAAAAGAACCAATTAAGCGCGATTTTGAAGAAAAAACAGCCATTCTCGAGAACAAAACGCTAAAGATACAAATAACAAATGCAGGCGCATTTATTAAACAGATATGGCTGAAAAAATATAGCGACCCAAAGTCAAATACGCCCATCAACATCCTAGACGAAAAAGTAATAACAGAAACCTATGCAGGCCCTGCGCTATTGGAAGACAAGTTTTCAGAAACTCCGCAGGCAGCTAAATGGGAGCTGGCAGAACATGACCCAGAACACGCCAGATATGTCCTCAAGGGGGTGGCAGGGGTAGACATTACAAAAGAGATTTTTTTACATAACTCAAGCTATGGCATAGAGTTACGACTTTCAATAAAGAACAATTCCAGTCTACCAACAATTGTAAATTATAAATTAATCGGAGCGTCTTCAATTTTTTCAAAACAAGAATTAGACGACAGGTTTGTAGGAATAGATATTAAAATGGGCGAAGACATTAAAAGGCTAAACCCAAAAAGCAAAACCCTGGCAACCGGCGGAAACACATACTACAACAGCCCAAAATGGATATCAATAAGAGGAAGGTATTTTTCGTTGGTACTTGAACCAAAGCAGGAAGAACAGGGGTGTTTTGCGGAAAGGGAAAACAAGACCAGCGTACAAACAGGCGTAATCATTGGCCCAATTACAATGAAGCCGGGGGAGACCATTAGCAGGGAGTTTATATTATATGCAGGGCCCAACGACACAGCAGAAATACAAAAAACATCACAAAACATGTACGATGCCATAACATTCGGGATATTTGGCAGCATAAGCAGCGCGCTGCTTAAAATGCTAAACTTTTTGAATAAGGTGCTTGGAAATTACGGCCTTGCGATAATAGTGCTAACCATCCTGGTTAACCTTGTTTTGTTCCCGCTTACAGCAAAAAGCTTAAAATCAATGAAAGCAATGCAGGCATTACAGCCGGAGATGGAAAGACTAAGGCGGGAGTTGAAAGACAACCAGCAGAAACTTAGCAAAGAAACAATGGAATTATACAAAAAGCATAAAATCAACCCGCTAGGAGGTTGTCTGCCGATGCTATTACAAATGCCTGTGTTTATAGCCCTTTACCAAACGCTTATAAGGGCAATAGAGCTTAAGGGCGCGCACTTTCTTTGGATAAAAGACTTGTCTGAGGCAGATGCTACAATAAAGCTTCCCGGGGTAATGCCGCTTGTAGGAAACGCTATTAACATATTGCCGCTTTTTATGATAGCTGCCATGTTTTTGCAGCAGAAGATATCCCAGCCAAAAGGCGCACAAACAGAGCAACAGAGGATGTTTGCTTTTATAGTGCCGGTTATGGTGGGAATGTTTACTTATACCTTACCGTCAGGCTTTGTTCTGTATTGGTTTACCAGCACCAGCATAATGATCATAATGCAGGAATTTGTTTTAAAGGTACGGCACGCATAACCATGAAGCACGCAAGCCACATAGAAGTAGAAGCAAACACAGTAAAAGAAGCAATAGAAAAATCTCTCAAGACCCTCGGGGTTAAGAGAAAAGACATAGAGATTAAAGTCCTCACCGAAGGGGAAAGAGGATTGTTTGATATGAAAGGTGCAAAGCCCGCCAGGATCAGGGTGACCATAAAAAAAAGAGATTTGGCTTGACAGGCAACCCTGCTTGTGTTAATTTATTTATAACAATTAACATAACGAACCCAGTTCCGCGTGAAACTAAGCATGAAAATAGTCTCTATTTGTAATCAAAAAGGTGGCGTCGGCAAAACAACAACAGCCATAAATCTGCCTGCATATTTGTCGCAAAAAGGCTTCAAGGTATTGTTGGTAGATATGGATCCGCAAGCCAATGCTACAAGCGGACTTGGCATAGAAAAGTCCAACCTATCAAAAAACATCTACAGCGTGCTACTCGAACAAGCCTCGCTCGAAGAATCAATCCTTAAGACAAAAATAGATAATCTGTATATAGTTCCATCCACCCTGCAATTAGCAGGAGCTACAATAGAACTAATCAGCTCTATGGGCAGAGAACACAAACTCAAAAAAGCGATAGATTCCCTAACTCAGGCTTTTGATTTTATATTTATTGATTGCCCGCCCAGCCTTGGCATTTTGACCATCAATGCTCTGGTTGCCTCAAACTCCGCGCTTATTCCAATGCAGTGCGAATACTATGCTATGGAGGGGCTAAGCCAGCTTTTAAACACAGTTGAGCTGGTAAAGAAAAATCTGAATCCAAACCTCACGGTCGAAGGCGTGTTGCTTACGATGGCTGATTATAGAACGCGCCTTACCACTGAAATAATAGAAGAAACAAAAAAAGTTTTAGGAGAGAAAGTTTATAATGTAATCATACCCAGGGCAATAAGGTTAAGTGAAGCGCCGGGATACGGGGAACCTATAATGAGATACGATAAAAATTCACAGGGAGCTGCAGCGTACAGTCGCCTTTCGGAAGAATTTATTTCTCATAACTCTAACAATAACAACAAGTTACAGCAAAACGAACAATCGCAAACCCAAGAGGAAAATAAAATTTTAGAGAGCACAATTAAGGTCGAAGAGACCGGAGGTTGACATGGAAAAGAGAAAAGCTTTAGGCCGCGGGCTGGATGCGCTTATACCAGACATCAGCACAATTATGCCTGAACCAGGAACCGTATCATCGCAGGAACAGGTGATGTACATTGATGTAAATGATATATCGCCTAACAGGTATCAGCCGCGCGCAGACTTCAACCAGGAAAAATTAAACGAGCTTATAACGTCGATCAAAGAAAAGGGCGTTGTGCAGCCCTTGCTTGTAAGGCGTGCCGGAGAAAAATATGAGCTGATCGCCGGAGAAAGAAGGTTGCGCGCGCTAAAGGCGCTGGAAATTAAAAAAGCGCCGGCTATTCTTAAAGATGTCGACGATCTGGGGGCAATAGAGTTAGCGCTTATCGAAAATATCCAGCGCGAGGAATTAAACGCCATAGAAGAGGCCCATGCGTATAAAAGGCTCATAGACGAATTTGGGTTTACGCAGGAGAAGGTGTCGCAGACAATAGGAAAAGACAGGACATCGGTAACGAACATCTTGAGGCTGCTTAACCTTCCGCTGGAGATACAGCGCTATCTAACGCAGGGCAAAATAACAGCAGGGCACGCAAAGGCCATTTTGTCAGCCAAAGGCCTTCAGCAGCAGCTTAATTTATGCAAAAAAATAATGGAAAAAGGCCTGTCTGTCCGTGAAACAGAAACCATGGTAAGCCCTCAGCTTAAAAGGCACCCAAGGGACAAGGCCCCAAAAGACGCACATTTAATAGATTTGGAAGAAAAGCTTCAAAATGCCCTTGCCACAAAGACAAGAATACACCACAACAAAAAAAGAGGGCATATCATTATAGAGTACTATTCCCCGGAAGACTTAGATAGGATAATCAGCAAAATAGTAAAATAAGGTTGACTTTTTATTGTCTTTAGATATAATAATAAGTTCACCCGGCCTTTTTTGGCAGGCTTTACCAAAAAAGGCTATAAAATATATACAGATATAATTATAATAATACTATGGACGAACCTGCTTTAATTTTAATAAAACCCGATGGCCTGGTAAAGTCCCTCACAGGCAACATATTGACACGCCTGTCTGAGACAAAACTTGAAATAGTAGCTGCAAAGATGGTCCGCGTTTCCGACGAACTTGCCAGAGAGCACTACAAACAGTTAAAAGACAAGCCCTTTTTTGAGGAACTAATAAGCTATATAAAGGGCGATTTACATAACAGGCACAAAGTGCTGGCAATGGTCTATTACGGCGTAAACGCAATATTAAAGGTCAGGGAGTTGGCAGGCGCCACAAACCCTGAAGAAGCAGACAGCATAAGCATCCGCGGCCAGTACGGTAGAATAACAACCAAAGGTTTATATGAAAATGTGATTCACGCCTCCACAAACCTTGCGGAGGCGGAACGCGAAATAAAGCTTTGGTTTGGGCCAGACGAAATAATCGTGAATCTTTACCCGACCAAGACCGCACCCGTAGAGAAAAAAGAAAAAGTGTGGGCATAGTTTATGTTGCGAAGCATGACAGGATTCGGCAAAGGCGAAGCGGAAAACAGCTACGGCAGGGTTTATATAGAAATTAAAAGTCTCAACCATAAATATTTTGATATGGCAAGCCGGCTACCGACCGGCTTTCTTGCTTTTGAGGATAAAATGAAGTTCATCCTGCAGAAGGAAATAAGACGCGGCAAGATTAACCTTTCTCTGGACTACGAAGATTTTGTAAAAGGCGGGAGCAACGTTTACGTTGATATAAAGGCCGCAAAAAAATACGCGAAATGGCTGAAAGAAATAAAGAACTCCTTAAAGCTTTCCGGCGAGGTAACCGCCCAGCAGATAATAACCATGCCCGGGGTGCTGGCGCACAGGCCGCACAAAAAGGATCCGCAAAACCTGTGGCCGCTTATCAGGAAAGCCCTTACTGAGGCGACAAAACAACTGCTGGCGTCAAAACAGGAAGAGGGCAGGTCCCTTAAAAAACACCTGCTCCAGCTAAGCAGGCAGATAGAGCGTTCTTTAAAAATTGTAAAGCGCGAGGCGGAAGACTTAAAAAGAAAATACAAGGATAAGCTGACACAAAACATAAAAGACATCACAAAAGGAAACAAGGTCTACAACAAGGAAAAACTGGAAGAGGAAGCGGCAATATTTATCAGGAACAGCGATATAACCGAGGAGCTTTGCAGGATACAGGAGCACATAAAGGCGTTCAACAGGGCAGTAAGCAAGCATAAAGAAGTGGGCAGAAGGCTGGATTTTATCGCACAGGAACTTACGCGAGAAGCGAACACAACCGGGGCAAAAGCCAACAATTTTACAATAGCCAAAGAGGTAATAAAAATAAAAAGCCTCGTAGAAAAAATAAGAGAACAAACGCAAAATGTTGAGTGACAAAAAAGGTATCCTTTTTGTTATTTCAGCCCCTTCCGGATGCGGCAAGACAACCTTGGCCGCCAGGCTTTTAAAAGCAACCTCTGGTCTGGCAAGGTCAATATCGGTTACGACAAGGCAGCCCAGAGAGGGTGAAAAAGACGGCGCGGATTATTACTTTGTTTCGCCAGCAAAGTTTAAGGCGATGCAAAAAAGGAAAGAATTCGCGGAACACGCGAAAGTCTTCGGGAAACTTTACGGCACGCCCATAAGCCCCATAAAAAAAGCGCTAAACAAAAATAAAGATGTGTTGCTGAGCATAGACGTGCAGGGCGCCTCGCAGATAAAAAACGTATTCGGTAAACAATGCGTGTCTATTTTTATACTTCCGCCTTCATTTGAGGCGCTCAAGCAAAGGCTCATCGGCAGGCGCGCAGATACAAAGCGGGAAATAGAAAAAAGGCTGAAGGTAGCAAAAAAAGAATTAACCTGTTTGAGTAAATATGATTACGCGGTGGTAAACAACAACTTAACAAAAGCTGTTTTGCAGCTCAAAGCCATTGTTATGGCAGAACGGAACAGGGTAAACTAACCATGATAGATATACCAAAAGAAGAATTACTAAAGAGAATACCCAGCAATTACAAGCTGGTAATAGTGGCCTCGCGCAGGGCGTTTGAAATAAACGAGGGCGCGCCCCGCCTTGTATCAACGAAGCTCGGGAAGTCCTCGCAGATCGCGCTTGAAGAGATAAGGGAAGGCAAGGTTACTTACAAGGAAAAACCTGCCTGACGACGGGCGGGGAGACTAAACAATGCGCAAGAAAAACATTTTGCTCGGCGTAACAGCCAGCATAGCAGCCTATAAGGCCTGTGACATTATAAGCCAGCTTAAAAAAGCGGGGTTTAATGTGACTGTGTGCTTAAGCAAAGAGGCGCAGCGATTTGTCACGCCTCTTACACTGCAAAGCCTTTCGCGCAATAAGGTTTTTTACGATATGTTCGAAGAGGTTACGGATTATAATCCTTTACACATAAGCCTGGCGCAAGACAACGACCTTTTTTTAATAGCGCCGGCTACAGCGGACTGCATTTCCAAGATAGCCTCGGGGATCTGCGACGATGTATTAACGTGCGCAGCAGCGTCCACAAAAGCGCCGATTTTAATAGCGCCGGCAATGAACGAAAATATGTATAACAGCAAAATAATACAGGGCAACATAAATAAGCTAAAAGGCATAGGCGTTAAGTTTGTAGGGCCCAAAAAAGGCCACCTTGTATGCGGCACAGAGGGCATGGGCCACATTGCCGACACAGAACAGATTGTCAAAGAAGCGAAAAAAGCCCTTAAATGAACCCCGCCCTTTCTAATCACAAAAACTTTTCACACGCCAGAAAAGGCGGGGTGAAAAAGCCTATGCGTATCCTTGTCACAGCCGGCCCGACCAGGGAATTTATAGACCCGGTTAGATTTATCAGCAACTTATCAACCGGCAGCATGGGTTACGCCATATCAGGCGAAGCCGCCAGAAGAAACCATAAAGTTACGCTTATATCCGGACCCGTCGATATAACCCCGCCGAAAAATATCAAAACAATAAACGTTATCACAGCGCAGCAGATGTTTGCGGCAGTAAAAGCGGAATTTAAAAACTCAGACTGCCTTATTATGTCCGCGGCAGTAGCGGATTTCTCACCGCGCAAAACATTAACAAACAAAATGAAGAAAAAAACATTACCCAGGCAATATATACTGCAGCTTAAGCAGAACCCGGATATCCTGAAATGGGCCGGCGGGCGCAAAGCCGCAAGGTTAATTATTGGTTTTTGCATGGAAAGCGAAGCGCTTATAAAAAACGCAAAAGACAAATTAAAAAATAAGAGAGCGGACATTGTTGTAGCGAACAAAATAAACAAAAACACGTCTGCTTTTGGCAGAGGCCTGACAAAGGTTTCGATATTGCAAAAAAACGGCCACATGTTGAACATAGGGCCCTCTAAAAAGGCAAAAATAGCGGATATTTTGCTTGATAAGATTGAGGCCTTATGGTATAAAAATTTTAACGCGGCGGCGTAGCCAAGTGGGAAGGCAGGAGTCTGCAAAACTCTTATTCAGCGGTTCAATTCCGCTCGCCGCCTCCAAAGAAAGCGGGCGGTTAGCTCAGTTGGTTAGAGCGCTACGTTGACATCGTAGAGGTCACAAGTTCGAGCCTTGTACCGCCCACCACGGGCGAGTGGTGAAATGGCAGACACGAAGGACTTAAAATCCTTTGGCCGCAAGGCTGTGAGGGTTCGACTCCCTCCTCGCCCACCAATTTGCTCTAGTTGACAAGCGGGCAAATTGTCCCGAGGAACGAAGTGACGAGGGGCAGAAAAACTGTATGGACATAGAAACTTTAAGACATAGCACGTCTCACGTTCTGGCACAGGCAGTAAAAGAGCTGTGGCCGGATGTAAAATTAGCCATAGGCCCGGCCATAGCCGACGGGTTTTACTATGATTTTGATAAAAAAGACCCGTTTTCTCCGGAGGACCTTGCAAAAATAGAAAAAGCGATGCGCCAGATTATAAAGCAGGACCAGAAGTTTACAAGAAAAGAACTTACCAGACCAGATGCGCTTAAACTTTTTAAGGGTATGGGCGAAAACTATAAATTAGAGCTTATAAACGAAATACCCGGCGAGAAAGTAACAATTTATACCAATGGGGATTTTACGGATTTGTGCAGAGGCCCGCATATAGAATCAACGGGTAAAATAAAAGCGTTTGCCCTTACCAGCATAGCAGGCGCGTACTGGAGAGGCAGTGAAAAAAACCAGATGCTTCAGCGCATATACGGGACAGCCTTTGATACGCAAAAAGAATTAGACACCCACCTTAAGCTTATAGAAGAAGCAAAAAAGCGAGACCATCGCAAGCTCGGCAAGGAGTTAGGGCTGTTTTTAGCAGACGAGTCCGTTGGAGCAGGCCTTATAATATATCAGCCAAAGGGCGCCATGCTACGCAGCATCATAGAGGACTGGGAGAAGAAAGAACACTTAAACCGGGGCTACCTTTTGGTTACAAGCCCGCACATACTTAAATCCGACATCTGGGTCACATCCGGCCATTACGGATATTACAAAGAGCACATGTATACATTTGACATAGAAGGCGCGGAATATGCCGTAAAGCCCATGAATTGCCCGGCGCACATACTTGTTTATGGTTCTTCCACAAGGAGTTATCGCGACCTGCCGCTAAGATATTTTGAATTAGGCACTGTGTACAGGCACGAGAAAAGCGGCGTTTTGCATGGGCTCTTAAGGGTAAGAGGCTTCACGCAGGACGACGCGCATATATTTTGTCTGCCGTCGCAGGTTAACGAAGAAATAAAATCAGTTATTGATTTTGTGCTATATGCCCTAAAACTTTTCGGTTTTAATGAATATCACGTAGAGCTAAGCACAATGCCCGAAAAACACATTGGCTCCGATGAGGACTGGAAAACAGCAACAAAGGCGCTGGCAGATTCCTTAAATGACAAGGGCATAAAATATGAAATAAACGAAGGTGATGGGGCATTCTACGGCCCGAAGATAGATATAAAACTAAAAGATGCGTTAAACCGCCTGTGGCAGTGCGCGACAATACAATGTGATTTTGCTCTCCCCGAGAGGTTTAACTTAAAATACATAGACAAAGACGGAAAACAGCAAAAACCCATAATGCTGCACAGGGTTATTTTAGGCAGTATGGAAAGATTTATTGGAGCGTTGATAGAGCATTATGCAGGGGCTTTCCCTGTGTGGCTTTCCCCGGTGCAGGCAACTGTCATGCCCATAACCGACAAACAAAAAGATTACGCAACGCTCATATACGAAAAACTAAAGCAAAACAACATAAGGGCGGAAATAGACGAACGCAACCAGACCATAGGATATAAAATAAGACAGGCGCAGACAAGCAAAGTGCCGTATATGCTGATTATAGGCGAAAAAGAACAGACTGAAAACGCCATCGCGGTAAGAAGCCGCGTAAAAGGCGATGAAGGAAAGACAGAGATAAACACATTTATAAAAAGAATAGAGGAGGAGGTGCATTCACATAGCTAAAGTTACACAGAGGACAAGGGTAAATGATATGATAAGAGTGCCGGAGGTACGGGTCATAGGCGCCGAAGGAGAACAGTTGGGGCTGATGCATCCGGGCGAAGGACTAAGGCGCGCGCGCGAAGCGGGCTTAGACCTGGTAGAAGTTGCCTCTGCGGCGACTCCGCCAGTGTGCAGAATAATGGATTACAGCAAGTATAAATATGACCAGGAAAAAAAGGAAAGAGAAGCCCGCAAAAAACAGCACGTCGTAAAGCTAAAAGAAATCAGGATAAAGGCCAGCATAGAAGAACATGATTATACGACTAAGCTGGAGCACGCGAAAAAATTCTTAAGCAAGGGCAATAAAGTTAAGTGGTCTTTGCTGTTTCGCGGCAGGGAGATGGCGCACGCGGAAAGAGGCAGGCAATTGTTCGACAGGATTATACAAGATACCGTCGGCATAAGCGAGGTAGAACTGGCGCCAAGAAAAGAAGGGCCGTTTCTTTTTATGGTGCTTACGCCAAAGTAAAATGAGCACATAAGTTACGGAACGTAACTTAAAAATGCGAATTTTATTGCGAGCCTAGCCACCGAAGGTGGCATGGCGAAGCAATCCCTACTTTTTGAGATTGCTTCGTCGAGCTTTCAGCTCGTCTCGCAATGACGATATAGATAAACGAGGAGAAAATATGGGAAAGATAAAACAAAAAGCAAGAAAAGCAGTAACTAAAAGGTTTAGAATAACAAAGAAGGGTAAAGTAAAATGCGCCAGGGCATTTAAAGGACACCTTTTGACGTCAAAAAGAAGAAAACGCAAAAGATCCCTTTCGGGATGGGCAACGCTGAACCCGGCGCAGGCAAAAAGAGTAAAAGAATTAATGCCCTATAGATAATAAACACAAGGGGAAATTGGAGGATACATGGCAAAAGTCAAACACGTAGTTGCAGGCAGGAGGCGCAGAAAAAGGCTCCTTAAAAGGGCCAAGGGTTTCATCGGCGGCAGGCGCAAGCTCTACCGTACGGCAAGAGAAACCGTAAAAAGGGCCAAGGTTTACGCATACAGAGACAGAAAAGTCAAGAAAAGGGATTTTAGAAGCCTATGGATAATCAGAATAAGCGCAGCGTGCCGCGCAAACGGAATAAAATATTCAGAATTTATACCCGGGCTTAAAAAAGCAAAGATAGCGCTAGACAGAAAATCTCTGGCGGAACTTGCGGTATCTAATAAGGCCGCATTTAAAAAATTAGTCAGCACCGTAAAGGGCGCAAAAGAATAGGGGGCTTAAGGTGTATATAATAATCTTAGGCTGTGGCCGTGTGGGCTCTGAACTGGCAAGCCTGCTTCAAAAGGAAAAACACAACGTAGTAGTGATAGATAAGGACCCAAAGAGCCTTAAAAGGCTGGGGTCAAACTTTAATGGCATAACTCTTACCGGCAACGGCTATGATGTTGAGTTGCTTAAAGAAGCAGGCATAGAAAAGGCGGACGCCTTCTGCGTTGTTACAAACGGCGACAACACAAACATAATGGCTGCGCAGATCGCAAAACATATATTTAAGGTCCCTAAGGTTATAGCAAGGATATATGATCCGGCGAGGGCAAATATCTACAAACATCTGGGGCTCGATGTAATAAGCGGGACTGTTTTGTTCGCAGCCATGCTGAGGGATAAGATTATAGAAAGCCATTTTACCGGTTACCTTATCGAGACTGGGGAACTTGGCGTCATGGAAATCCCGGTAAAAGCGGAATTTGTGGGAAAAACAGTTTCCGCAATAAACATACCCGACGAATTTCTTGTTTCTACGATAGTAAGAAAAAAAGGCGCAATAATACCAAGGCCCGAAACAAAACTGGAAGAAAAAGATGTTTTAATGGGCATTGTCAAGATAAGCTCGCTCGCTAAGGTTAAAAAGATCTTTGGAATTTAAGTGCTGCGATTAAAAATCGCTTAGGAGGCGCTATGTTTATAATTATAGTCGGCGGCGGTAACGTCGGTTTTTGCCTGGCAAAAAAACTTACAGACAAAAAGCATACAGTTTCCCTTATCGAGAAAAACAGTCAGACCTGTGAGCAGCTTGCGAAAGAAACAGACCTGTTGATTACGCAAGGAGACGCATGCGACACAAAAATCCTGGAAGCGGCAGGAATAAAAAGAGCGGATGTAATAGCTGCTGTTACGGGAGATGACGAAGACAATCTTATTGTCTGCCAGCTCGCCAAAAGCGTATACAACATTTCAAGAACAGTCGCAAGGGTTAATAACTCCAAAAACACGCACACACTTTCAGAGCTTGGAGTAGACGTGCCGGTTGACCAATCCGCGCTTATGGCAACTGTAATAGAAGAAGAGGCATCTTTTGAGGACATTATAAAGCTCATGTCCTTTAAAAGAGGCAAGCTTTCCATAGTAAGAATAGACCTGACAAAAGAATCCCCTGTTGTAGGTAAAAAAATAAAAGACATTAAATTCCCCACAGATTCAGTGCTGGTCTCAATAGTCCGCAAAGAAACAATGATCATACCCAAAGGCGATACAGTGTTTGAAGCAATGGACGACATCATAGCGCTTACCACAATAGAAAACGAACGCGCTCTCTTAAATACCCTCATCGGCGAAGTAAGAGGTTAATCTTGAAACAGAATATATTAAAAAAAATATCTAACATGATAAGCGGGATAGCCGCGGAAATTATGCTTACCGCCATATTAATGTCAGCCGCGTTTATAATCGGATTTATAATATTAAAGGTAGTGCGCTAAATGCTTTTAAGACCAAAATACAGCGACATAAAAATTATTCTTTATTATCTCGGTAAGATTACACTGGGTATCGGCCTTTTAATGGTAATACCCTTGGCCACAAGCATTTTATTTAAAGAATACAACGCGATGTTTGATTTCCTGACCGGCATGGCAGTTTGTTTTTCATTTGGATTTTTATTTATAAGGATATTTTTCACAAACGAAGATTTAGACTGGATGCACGGCATGATAATAGTCGCCCTTACGTGGGTTGCGGCCGCGCTTTTTAGCGCTATACCATTATATTTAAGCGGCCATTTCGCAAGCTTTCTCGACGCATGTTTTGATTCAATGAGCGGCTACGCCACCACAGGCTTAAGCTTAATGGCAGACATAGACCACGTTTCAAACGCGCATAACATGTGGCGCCATTTCATAATGTATATAGGAGGCCAGGGCATAATAGTCGTTGTCCTTACGTTTCTACTCAGAGCAACAGGCGCTTTTACCATGTATGTCGGCGAGGCCAGGGAAGAAAGGATTTTGCCGAACGTAATACACACAGCGCGTTTTATATGGCTTGTAAGCCTTGTTTATTTAGCTATAGGGACAAGCGCGCTGTTTTTGACTGGCGTTTACGAAGGCATGCAGCCTGTCAGGGCATTTTTACACGGGCTTTGGATATTTATGGCAGCCTGGGACACAGGCGGGTTTACGCCGCAATCGCAAAATATATTATATTACCACAGCGCGATATATGAATTAATAACAATAAGCATGATGTTTTTAGGTGCGTTAAATTTTAAACTGCATTATTCTGTCTGGACAGGAAATAAAAAAGAATTAATTAAAAATATAGAAGTAGTCACGCTATTTATTACGGCGCTCGCAACATTTTCGCTTTGCGCAATAGGGCTTGCGAAGGCAGGCGTATATCCGGAGGCAATATCCTTATTCAGAAAAGGTTTTTATCAGCTTATATCAGGACATGTGGGCACCGGCTACTCAACAGTTTACCCCAAACAATTTGTTTTTGAATGGGGCGGGCTTGCTCTTGTCGCGATTACCATAGCAATGGCAATAGGCGGCAGCGCGTGTTCAACCGCGGGCGGTATAAAGGCGCTTAGAATAGGTATAATTTATAAAGCATTGCGCCAGGACATAAACAGAATGATACTTAATGAAAATACGGTTTTGCTGGAAAAGTTCCACCACATAAGAGACATAGTTTTAGAGGACAAACACGTAAGGTCCGCAGCCATGATTATGCTGTGTTATCTGGCGTTATATTTTGCTGGGGCGATAGCAGGCATGTTGTTCGGGTATCAGCCACTTGAGGCGCTATTTGAATCAGTCTCGGCAGCGGCAAACGTGGGCCTTTCCTGCGGCATAACAGCCCCGTCCATGCCAAATGCTTTGAAACTCACCTATATGTTTCAGATGTGGATAGGCAGGCTGGAATTTATATCGGTATTTACACTTTTACAGTTTCTTCTGTCGACGGTAAAGGGAAAATGAAAAAAACAATATATATACTTGCGGTTTTGTTATTTTTCTGTTGCGCAAGGCATGCTAATGCGCAAAAAAGTGTCTCCAGCACAGAGCTTATTGAAAAGGCAGCTTACTATAATAACAAAACCGTAGAATACCAGGGCGAAGTTGTAGGCGATGTAATGGTAAGAGGCGATTCTTGCTGGGTTAATTTAAATGACGGCGCAAATGCCATAGGAATCTGGGCAGACACAAACCTGCTAAAAGGCATCATTAAATACAAAGGCGATTATAATAATAAAGGAGATATATTATTAATTTCGGGCATTTTTCACAGGGCATGCCCGCAGCATGGAGGGGACCTGGACATACACTTAAGTAACGCAGCTAAAATAAAAGAAGGCTCTGTAATTAAGCACCCAGTAAGCCCGGTAAAGATAAAAAATGCCCTTGGTTTATTTTTCGTAGCCATGGGCCTGTCTATTTTATACAACATAAGAAGGAATAGAAAATAAAATGCTGGAGCAGCTCAAAAGCTTAAAAGAAAACGCGCTTTCAGAAATAAAAAATGCCCAGGACGCAGAAACGCTAGAAGCATTGAGGGCCAAATACCTCGGCAGAAAAGGAGACCTGGCAAAACTAACAGAGCAAATACCCAGTCTTTCGCAGGAGCAAAAACCTGCGGCAGGCAAGATGTTCAATGAAATAAAAATATTACTTACTGAGGAAATTGCCAAAAAACAAAACGAAGTCACGCAGCAGAAAAAGACAACTTCTCCGTCTGAAACGTTAGACCTTACAATGCCGGGGCTTAATTTCGGTACAGGCCACATACACCTGATAACCCAGACACTGCGCGATATATGCGATGTGTTTACTCATATGGGCTTCGCGGTCGTAGAGGGCCCGGAAATAGAAACAGAGTATAATAATTTTGAGGCGTTAAATATACCGCTAAACCATCCTTCAAGGGACGCGTTTGATACATTTTATGTTGACCCCGCCCTTTCTTCGACAGAAGGCATAGAAAGAAAGGGCGGGGTTCTTTTAAGGAGCCATACATCACCAGTTCAGATAAGGTATATGAAAAAACGCTCACCTCCGTTTGCGATAGTTGCTCCGGGCAGGGTATACAGGCCTGACGCTACCGACGCATCGCATAGTTTTATGTTTCACCAGGTAGAGGGGCTTATGGTTGACAAAGAGGTAAGCTTTGCGCACTTAAAAGGCGTTTTGCTTGAGTTTGCTAAAATATTTTTCGGGGAGGAAACGAAGCTGCGCTTCAGGCCGCACTTTTTTCCGTTCACAGAGCCGAGCGCAGAGGTTGACATCGCATGCCTTATATGCAAAGGCCAGGGCTGCAGCGTCTGCTCGCAGAAAGGCTGGCTTGAAATATTGGGCTCAGGCATGGTTAACCCCGCTGTTTTTAAGGCAGTAGGCATAGATAACGAAAAATACACTGGCTTTGCCTTCGGCATGGGCGTTGAAAGAATAGCAATGCTTAAATACGGCATAAGAGATATAAGGATGTTTTTTGAGAACGACTTAAGATTTCTGGAGCAATTTTGAAAGTTTCATACGAGTGGATAAGAAAATATGTGCCTACAAAACTAAGGGCGGACAGCCTCGCGGAAAAGCTGACCATGGCAGGCATGGAAGTAACATCCGTAGAGCAAAAGGGCGATGATTTTATTTTTGAGATAGAAATTACATCAAACAGGGCGGATTGCCTTTCGCACATCGGGATAGCCAGGGAAGTGGCTGCAGTGACAAAAAAACCGCTACTCCTTCCGGCATTTGACCTTAAACCCTATTTTACCGCAGGCACGCAATTGCCGCAGGCCCTGGTAAAAGAACACCAACTGTGCGCGCGTTATACGGTAAGGCTTATAACCGGCGTACGCGTCGGGCCTTCCCCGAAATGGCTTGTTGAGAGGATAGAATCTGTAGGGCTGCGGCCAATAAACAACGTTGTGGACATAACAAATTTTGTGCTTTTTGAAACAGGGCAGCCGCTGCACGCATTTGATTACGACAAGCTTGCCGGCAATAAAGTAATAGTGAGGCTGGCAAAAGAAGGCGAAGAAATTATTACAATAGACGGGCAGAAAAGAAAATTAAAGAATACAACGCTTATTATAGCGGACCAGGAAAAACCCGTGGCAATAGCCGGCATTATGGGTTCAACTGTTGCGGAAGTAGGGCCTTCGACAAAAAGGGTTCTTCTGGAAGCGGCAAGCTTTGATCCTGTTTCAATAAGAAGGTCATCAAGGTATTTGGCATTAAGCACAGACTCAAGTTACCGGTTTGAAAGAGGAGTTGACATTTCAAGCATTGTCGCAGCGTCGGACAGGGCCGCGTCTTTAATATGCGAAATCGCAAAAGGAAAAGCCCACAAAAAAATAACAGACATAGGAGTAAAGCGCGCCAAATCTAATATTATAACGATACGCCAGCAGAAAGTTAACGCTGTCCTGGGCACTGCAATACCGGGTTCGCAGATAAAATCAGGGCTTGTGCGCCTCGGTTTCAAGGTAAGCGCAAAAGGCGCAACAATGAAAGTAACGGCCCCGTCTTTTAGGCCGGATGCTGTAAAAGAAATAGACCTCATTGAAGAAATAGCCAGGGTTTATGGCTACGACAATATTCCCAGTCGCCTACCCTGCGCGCTTGTTACAGAGCCCGAAGCATGCCTTAAGAGGAAAAATAAAATAAACGATATTATACGTAATACACTTTCCGGCTTAGGGTTTTCAGAGATTATTACTTATAGCCTGGTAGCCAGAGATGATTTAAAAGCTCTGGATGCGCCGCAGATGAACATAATATCAGTGCAAAATCCTTTAAGCGACCAACAGGAGGTTATGCGTAATACTCTCCTGCCGGGCGCGTTAAAAGTAATAGAACAGAATATAAACAAAGGCAATAAAAACATAAAACTGTTTGAGCTTTCCAATGTGTATTTTGAGAAAGACTCAAATCCGCAAGAAGAGCAAAACCTGTTATTGGCAACCTGCGGCGAAAGCAGCACAGACTGGCGCAGGAAAGCGCAAAAAATGGACCTGTTTTACTTGAAAGGCATTTTAAAGGCGATGTTTGACAGGCTGGGAGCTGATATTTATTTTGAAGTTTCCCAGCACCCCAACTTTGACCCCTCATGCACAGTGGCCATTTTATCAAACAACAGGATGCTTGGCGTTGTGGGAAAATTAAAACAACAGGCGCTGTTGAAAGCCGGCATAAAAACAGAAGTTTGCGCAGCAGAGATAACCATGCGCATCGCGCTTGAAAACATTATCCTGCAGAAAATTTTTGAAAACTTCTCCAGATACCCTGCCTCTGAACGCGATATTTCCATGTGCATAAGCGAAGATATTTCTTTTGAAAATATTAACGCTGCGCTAAGGGAAGCCGGAGGCCTTATTATAAAAGAGGCCAGGCTGGTGGAGGAATACAGGGGAAAACAAATACCTCAGGGTCAAAGAAGCCTTCTTATAAGGGTAACTTACCAGTCGAAAGACAAGACCCTTACGGAAAAAGAAATAGACAGCGCGCACAGCGCGGTTGTGAAAAAACTTAATCAGGATTTTAACGCGACAATAAGATAAAAATGATAGCAGTAACCGGAGCAGCGGGTTTTATAGGAAGCGCTATTTGCTGGAGCCTTAATAAAAACGGGCGGACGGATATTGTTATAGTGGATGAAGCTGACTTGCCCGACGATAAAAAGCACAATTTAAACCAGCTGAAATTTGAGACGTATTTAGGCAAACACGAGTTTATCCGCAAGATAAAAGAGAAAAAACTCAAAATTCTGCCGGAAGCCATAATACACATGGGCGCCTGCTCTGACACCACAGAAGCAAACGAAAAATTTTTGCGGGAAAATAATTTTGAATACACAAAAATTCTGTGCGAGTTTTGTGTGCAAAATAAAATCAGGTTTATATATGCCTCAAGCGCCGCTACCTACGGAGACGGCTCCAAAGGCTATTCAGACGACGAAAGCTCTATAGACAAACTGGAACCGCTGAACCTTTACGGGAAATCAAAGCAGCTTTTTGACAAATGGGCGAAAGAAAATAAATTGCTGGATAAAATCGTGGGCCTTAAATATTTCAATGTATTCGGGCCAAACGAATACCATAAAGGCGATATGCGCAGCGTGGCGCTGCGGGGATTTGAGCACATAAAACACACAGGCAAAATGCGCCTGTTTAAATCATACAAAAAGGAATATGCTGACGGAGAGCAAAAAAGGGACTTTTTGTATGTTAAAGACGCGGTTGATATGACATTATTTTTTCTTAAAAACCCGGGTGTAAACGGAATTTTTAACGCCGGCTCAGGCGCAGCAAGCACCTGGAACCAGCTTGCAAACGCGATATTTAAGGCATTGGGCAAAAAGCCGGACATCGAATACACAGAAATGCCGGAAAATTTAAAACAGAAGTATCAGTATTTTACCCAGGCGGATATATCCAAATTGCGCAAGGCAGGCTATAAAAAGCCAGTTACTCCTCTCGATGAAGCAGTGCGCGATTACGTGCAGAATTATCTTGTCCCCCACTCTCATCTTTCGTAACGCAATTTTCCTTGCCTAGCCCAATTATCAGCGATATAATGCAATTGTCCCTGCTGTGCGCGTGCTAGGTTGTATGAAGCAAGAACCAACAGTTTATTATGGGGAGCCAGACTTTAAATGCGGAGCGGCACGCTCTTTTAACAAAGAGAAACCTGAAACATTTGATAAGGCGCCCACGTAGCAAGAAAGGTTCTAATTGCTTAATCAACCTCACGACAATAGCGGGGACCTTATTTTATGGACCTATTTGAGAAAGAAACAAAAATAAAAGCCAATTTACCCCTTGCGGCAAGAATGCGTCCCCGCAGCCTGGATGAATTTGTGGGGCAAGAGCATATTGTAGGCGAGGGCAAACTCTTAGCCAGGGCAATACAGGCAGACAGGATAGCCTCGCTTATCCTTTACGGGCCTCCGGGCTCAGGGAAAAACTGCCTTAGCCAGATAATAAGTAACATCACTAAAAGCCACTTTGAGGAAATAAACGCAGTCATCTCTAACGTTGCGCAACTGCGCAGTATAATTGAGTCCGCGAAAAACCGCCTTAATACCTCAGGCCAAAAGACCATTCTTTTTTTAGACGAGATACACCGCTTTAACAAGGCGCAGCAGGACGTGCTTATGCCGAGCGTTGAGAAAAACGAGCTGACATTAATAGGCGCGACCACGCATAACCCGTTTTTTTCCATAGTAGCGCCGCTTTTATCGCGTTCTCTGGTCTTTGAATTAAAGCCGCTTTCAAAAGAAAACATAAAACAGATTTTGCAAAATGCCGTTAGAGACAAAGAACGAGGCCTTGGAAAGCATAAAATAAAAATTACGGATGAAGCGCTCACATTTATTTCAAAAACCTGCGACGGCGACGCGCGAAGGGCATTAAACGCCCTTGAGGTAGGGGCGTTGACCACAAAACCTGATAAAGACGGCGTAGTACAGTATACGCTGCAGGTAGCGGAAGAATCCATACAAAAAAAGGCGGTTGTTTATGATAAAGACGATGACAGCCATTATGACACTATATCAGCTTTTATAAAATCTATGCGCGGCTCAGATCCCGACGCGGCAATTTACTGGCTGGCAAAAATGCTCTACGCCGGAGAAGACCCGCGTTTTATAGCGAGAAGAATTGTCATCTGTGCAGCCGAAGATGTGGGAAACGCGGACCCGCAGGCGCTGATTTTGGCAAACGCAGCGCTGCAGATTTCTGAATTTGTAGGCATGCCTGAAGCAAAAATTCCTCTTGCGCAGGCTGTTGTTTATATTGCCTGCGCCCCAAAATCAAACGCAGTATATATGAGCATAGAAAAGGCAACGCAAGATATTGAACAAGGAAGGACCCTGGAAGTGCCGGAGCATTTAAAAGACGCAAGCTATCCAGGCGCAGAGGAACTGGGGCATGGCCAGGGGTACAAATACGCGCACTCGTATAAAGGCCATTATGTAAAACAGGATTATATTCCGCAAAAGCGCAAATATTACGAGCCTACAGACATAGGCTATGAAAAGAAGATAAAGGAATATATGGATAGCCTTAAAAAGGCCCAAAATAAAGGAGAGTACCATGAATAAGAAGATAATGCGTTATTTAATACTAATTTTTATTATATTAAGTAGTATCTTTACAGGGGTAAATGTGCTAAAAGCCCAGGATAAGGCCAGAACGCCTACAGTTGATGTTTCCGGGCAGCTGCAGCAAATACTGCAAAACCAGCAGATTATTCTCGCAAAACTCAATGAAATGACGGAAGAATTAAGGATAATAAAGGTAAGGTCAACAATCAAGAGATAATCTCTGGATTTTCCCTTGACCCTACTGGAGCGATATGGTAAAATTTAATGCTATAATAGAGAAAAAGGATAAAATTAGAAAGGAGATATTAGAGAGGCTACGTTCTCAAAACTCTTTTGATAGAATAAGAAAAAGCGCGGAGATTAAAGAAAAACTATTTCAGATGAGCGCTTTCAAATTATCCAAATGCGTCATGTTCTATGTCTCGAAAGGCTATGAAGTCGATACGCAGGGCATGATAATAGAGGCGCTAAAACAAGGAAAAAGGATAGCGGTACCAGTGACATTAACCGGAGAGAAAAAAATAATCCCTTCAGAAATTAAGACACCCGAAGTCGAGCTAGAAAAAGGGCCTTTTGGTATAAGACAACCGAAAAAAGAATATATAAGGCCCGTGCCTACAGACAATATAGACACAGTAATAACCCCGGGCGTTGCCTTTGACGAAAACGGCAATCGCATCGGTCATGGCATGGGGTATTACGACATTTTCTTAAAAAGCATACCAAACAAAACGCAGGTTTACGGCCTGGCGTTCGATTTTCAAATCGTGGGGGAAGTTCCCACGCTCTCCTGGGATGTTCCTGTCAAAAAGGTAATCTCCGCTTAACTAATCGTTAGGGTCAGACCCGCGCTATGTTAACTACAACAATGAAAGTAAGTAATAGCTGTAGTTAGACATAACACGGGTCTGACCCTGCACACGGAGGAATCAAAATGATGATGCTAGATTTAACCCCAACAACGCTTATTCTCATAGCTTCAATATCCGGGGTAATTATATTTTTCTTGGGATATGTTATAAGCAAATATATCAGCAGGAAAAAGCTTGCTTTGTCCGGCGAGAAGGCAAGAGCAATGCTGGAGCAGGCCAAAAAAGAAGCTGAGAATATGCGCAAAGAAATAGAGCTTGAAACCAGAGACGCCAAACTAAAGATGAGGTCTGATTTTGAGCAGGAGACAAAGGACAGAAGGCTGGAATTGGCGAACATGGAAAAACGCCTTATGCAAAAAGAGGAAAACCTCGACAGAAAAGTAGACCTTTTAGACGGCAAGGACAAAAAGCTTTCTGAAAAAGAAAGGCTCATTGTCACCAAGGAGAAACATATAGAGGATACACAGAGGAATCTGGAAGGGCTCATAAGCGAAGAAAAAGAAAAACTGCAGCGTATAACAAGAATGTCCGCCGAAGAGGCCAAAAAAGAACTGCTTGCTAAAATGGAAACCGAAGTTAAGCAGGAAGCCGGCATAATAATCAGGCAGGTGGAAGAGCAGACAAAAGAAGTAGCCGACAAAAAGGCGCGCAACATAATAAGCCTTGCAATGCAGCGCTGCGCAGCAGAGCATACTGCAGAATCCACGGTAAGCATGGTAAGCCTGCCAAACGATGAAATGAAAGGCCGCATAATAGGCAGAGAGGGTAGAAACATAAGGGCCCTTGAAGTCGCGACCGGAGTGGACATTATCATAGACGATACGCCAGAAGCTGTTACTATATCAAGCTTTGACATGGTCAGGCGCGAAGTTGCAAGAATTTCGCTCGAAAGGTTAATAGAGGACGGGCGCATTCATCCCGGAAGAATAGAAGAGATAGTTGATAAAGTAAAAAAGGAAATGGATGTTAACATAAAAGAAGAAGGCGAAAAAGCAGCCTTTGAAGTAAATATACACGGCCTGCATCCTGAAATTATAAAGCTTTTAGGCAGGTTGAAATACAGGACAAGCTATGGCCAGAATGTATTGCAGCATTCAAAGGAAGCAGCTTATATTATGGGTGTTTTAGCAAGCGAGCTGGGCGTGGATTTTAACCTTGCCAAAAGAATAGGGCTTTTGCATGATATAGGAAAAGCGGTTTCTTTTGAGGTAGAAGGCCCGCACGCTAAAATAGGAGCTGACCTGGCAAGAAAATACAGGGAAACCGAGCCTGTTATACACGCTTTGGAAGCGCATCATCAGGATGTTGAGGCGCGTTCCGTATTAGCTGTATTGGCACAGGTAGCAGACACTATAAGCGCTACCCGTCCTGGGGCCAGGAGAGAGACCCTTGAGACCTATGTAAAGAGGCTTGAGAAACTTGAGGAAATAGCAGATTCATTTAAAGGCGTGGCAAAATCTTTCGCGATACAGGGTGGAAGGGAAATAAGGGTAATTGTCCAGCCTGACAGGTTAAACGAACTTGAGGCTATTTCTCTGGCAAGAGACATAACGAAAAAAATAGAGGAAAACCTGGAATATCCCGGACAGATAAAAGTCACCGTTGTCAGGGAAACACGCGCAGTGGAGTTCGCTAAATGAACATCTTGTTAATAGGTGATATAACGGGCCGGCCCGGCAGGGAGATGGTAAAAAAGGCCCTGCCCGAACTTAAAGCCCGGGAAAATATAGATTTTGTAATCGCAAACGCGGAAAATGCCGCAGGAGGCAGCGGAGTTACGCCGCAAACATGCCAGGAGCTATTAAGCGCAGGAATTGATGTGCTTACCTCAGGCGACCACATATGGAAGCAGAAAGACGTATTTGAGATTATAAACACGCAAAAAAGGCTCCTGCGCCCGGCGAATTATCCGGAAAACACCCCGGGCTTCGGTTCAGGTGTTTTTAACGCAAAAGACGGGCTTAAAGTCGGCGTGATAAACCTTTTAGGTAGGGTGTTTATGCACCCCGTTGAATGCCCTTTCCGCAGCGCCAAGCAGCAGGTAGAAAAAATTAAAACCGAAACAAACATTATATTCGTGGACATACACGCAGAGGCCACCAGCGAGAAAGTGGCGCTTGGTTGGTATTTAGACGGGCAGGTATCATGCGTATTTGGCACGCACACGCACGTACAGACTGCGGACGAAAGAATTTTATATAAAGGCACGGCGTATATAACCGACCTGGGCATGGCAGGTCCATTTGATTCAGTAATAGGCAGAAAAAAAGAACAAATCCTGGAAAGGTTTTTGTCGCAACTGCCGGTAAAATTTGAAGTCGCAGAAAAAGACGTCCGCTTAAACGGGGCGATAGTAAATGTCGACGAAAAAAGCGGCAAAGCCTTATCCATAAAGAGGGTCCAGGTTGCAGAAGACCAGCTCCGCTAAAAAGATTTACACAGTAAGCGAACTCACCCGCGAAATCCGGCTTTCTCTTGAAAACGCGTTTACATCAGTCTGGGTTGAGGGGGAGGTTTCTAATTTTTTAAGGCATACCTCGGGCCATTGCTATTTAAGCATCAAGGACGCAGAAAGCGTGCTTTCATGCGTTATATTTAAAACAAAAGCAGATACGCTTTCTTTCCAGATTCAGAACGGTATGCATTTAATCTGCTTCGGGCGCGTAAGCGTTTACGACAAAAGAGGGCAATACCAGCTTTATATAGACCAGGCAGAACCCAAGGGAGTGGGTGCCCTTCAGGTAGCGTTTGAGCAGTTAAAAAACAAGCTTTTTAAGGAAGGGCTTTTTGCCAAAGAACACAAAAGGCCGCTGCCTATACTGCCCCGCAGAATAGGAGTGGTAACTTCCCCGACAGGCGCTGCCATAAGGGATATATTAAACGTTATCAACAGGCGTTTCCCCGACATGCATGTGATTTTATTTCCGGCAAAGGTCCAGGGCGCAGACGCCGCACAACAGGTAGCAGAGGGCATTGAAACTTTTAATAAATTAAAACAGGTGGATGTTATTATTGTAGGAAGAGGTGGCGGCAGCCTTGAGGACTTATGGGCGTTTAACGAAGAAATAGTCGCCCGCGCAATATATAATTCCTCCATACCGATAATTTCTGCCGTGGGACACGAAATAGATTACACAATATCTGACTTTGTGGCAGACTTAAGGGCGCCTACTCCGTCGGCAGCAGCGGAAATAGTGGCAGGCAGAAAAGAAGATTTTATAAAAACAATAGAAGATTTCCGGGGAAGGCTTAAGCAGGCGCTGGTGTCCGAAAAGGATTTTATGCAGCAAAAGCTGGACGCAATAAAGCACAGATACGCCTTTAAACAGCCACAGGTTTTAATACAGCAGAATTTCCAAAGGGTGGATGATTTAAGTAAAGCCCTTAAGCAGGGTATAGAACATTTGCAGGAAAAAGAAAGCGTAAAAATTACGCACTTAACGGAAAAACTAAACGCCCTAAGCCCGACAGCCATATTGGAGAGGGGCTACAGTATAACAACGAGGGTGTCCGACGGCAGGAATATAAAAAACGCAAAAGACGCAAAACAGGGCGATATTATAAAGACAAGGCTTGCAAAAGGCGAAATAACAAGCAAGGTGACGGATGGGTAAACAACCCATCAGTCATTGCGAGGCACGAAGTGCCGAAGCAATCCCAAAAAGAGATTGCTTCGTCGGCCTTTGGCCTTCTCGCAATGACGAAGGAGGATGTGATGAAAGAACAGGATTTTGAGCTGGCGCTGGAAAGATTAGAAAAAATAGTCGAAGAACTCGAAGGCGGCGATCTGTCCCTCACAGATGCGATAAAAAAATACGAAGAGGGAATGAAGCTTTCGCAGTTTTGCACAAAGAAGCTGCATGACATACAGAAAAAAATAGAAATCCTGGTCAAGGATTCTTCGGGTAATATCACGGCCAAGCCTTTTGCAGAAGAGGAAGAAGAAGCTTCGGATAAACCTCATAAAAAGGCCCGCTCTGAACACCCGAAAAGCGGCAAAAGGCCGGAGGAACTTTTATTTTGATTTTGGCTAAATACCTTAAACAAAAACAGGCTCTTGTAGACAAAAAACTGGCGAACCTGCTGCCGCAGGACAGCAGGTTCCCGCGCTCTATACACAACGCCATGCGCTATTGCGCCACGGGTGGCAAAAGGATAAGGCCTATTCTCTGCATGGCGTCATGCAAGATATGCAAAGGTAAAGAATCAGACGCTCTTTTGGCAGCGTGCGCCATTGAAATGATTCACGCGTATTCATTGATACACGATGATTTGCCGTGCATGGATAATTCAGATTACCGAAGAGGCAGGCCAAGCTGCCACAAAAAATTTAACGAGGCAATAGCTGTGCTTACCGGAGACGCGCTTATGACATTTGCCTATAATGTGCTTGCAGGCGCGACAAAAGACGCAAACACAAACAGTTCTATAATAAAAGAAATATCAAAGGCAACAGGCACATTCGGGATGATAGGCGGGCAGGTGGTAGATATAGAAAGTTCAAAGTTAAAAGCGAAAAGTGACAAGTTGATGACGGATTTGCCGACAATAGAATATATAAACACGCATAAAACTGGGGCTTTAATAGCCTCCTCATGCAAAATAGGGTCTATAATAGCAAACGCCCCAAGGCCCCGGCAGGAGGCCATATATAGATACGGAGAATACATAGGGTTTGCTTTTCAGATAACGGATGATATCCTTGATAATGAAGGATTTGTAAAAATTTTCGGGATAAAAGGCGCTTACGCCAAAGCCCAGGAGCTGATAGACAAAGCCAAGGAACAGCTTTCGATATTTAAGAAAGACAGAGAACCTTTGCTGAAACTGGCGGATTTTGTATTACATAGAAAAAAATAACATGTTACTGGAAAAAATAAATTCTCCCAAAGATTTAAAACTGCTTTCCCCGAAGGAGCTCCCGCAGCTGGCTTCGGAAATAAGAGAGTTTATCATAAACACAGTTTCCAAAACTGGCGGCCACCTTGCCCCAAGCCTGGGAGTTGTTGATATTACCATATGCCTGCATTACTGCCTTAACACCCCAAAAGATACAATAGTGTGGGACGTAGGGCATCAGGCATACGCGCATAAAATATTAACTGAGAGAAAAGACAAATTCCATACATTAAGGCAAAGAAACGGTCTAAGCGGTTTTCCCAACGCAACAGAATCAGAATATGACCCGTTTATAGTAGGCCATGGTTCAACATCAATATCCACTGCGCTGGGCCTTGCGGCGGCAAGAGATTTAAAAGGCACAGACGAAAGAATAGTTGCGTTTATAGGCGATGGTTCCTTAGGCGGAGGCATGGCTTTCGAGGCATTAAACCACACAGGGCAGCTGCAGCAGGACATCATTATCATATTAAATGACAACGAATTCTCAATTTCGCATTCTGTCGGCGCATTCAGCAAATATTTAAACAGGGTGCTTACAAACCCGATATACAACAAAATAAGAAAACAAATGCAGGACGTTGTAAAAGGAATACCCAAGGTAGGATCCGCTGCGTTTAACGCAGCAAGAAGGCTTGAAGAGGCGCTTAAGACAATACTTGTGCCTGGCATAATTTTTGAGGAGATGGGCATAAGGCATTTCGGCCCGGTAGACGGCCACGATATAAACGCGCTCCTAGAGACTTTAAAAAATGTAATGCCTCTTAAAGAACCGCGCATGATTCATATAATTACCAAAAAGGGCAAAGGCTACAAATTTGCCGAGAAAGACCCATCCAGATTCCACGGGACAGCGCCTTTTAATATAGAAACCGGACAGCCGCAGAAATCCACAGAGCTTACATTCACAAAGGCGTTCAGCCAAAAGATTGTGGAACTTGCGCAGCAGGATGAAAAAATTGTGGCAATAACAGCGGCCATGCCTGAGGGAACAGGGCTTTTAGATTTTAAAGAAAAATTCCCAAGCAGGTTTTTCAACGTCGGCATGGCGGAACAGCACGCAATCGGGTTTGCCGCCGGTATGGCGAAAAACGGGCTTACTCCGATAGTTTGTATTTATTCGACATTTTTGCAGCGTTCCTATGACCAGATATTTCACGATATAGCCTTACAAGGCGAGCACGTTGTGCTTTGCCTTGACCGAGCAGGCATAGTAGGCGAAGACGGCGTTACGCACCAGGGGGTCTTTGATATCGCGTATATGCGGCATTTGCCAAACATTGTCTGTATGGCGCCCAAAGACCCGCAGGAACTGGCAACAATGCTTGAATTTGCCGTTAAAGAATTAAAAGGCCCTGTTTCCATACGTTATCCGCGCGGCGGCGTAAAGCAAGAAGGCGTAGAGCAAAAAAACACTTGCCTGCCGGCAGGCAGGGAGAACAGAATTGTATTGGGCAAGTGCGACATTGTAAAGGCAGGTACTGATGTAGTGCTTTTAGCTATAGGCGAGATGGTGTATCCGGCGCTCGAGGCAGCGCACATTTTATCCGAAGAAAAAATTTCCGCGGAAGTAGTAAACATGCGTTTTATTAAACCTCTGGATGAGGAATTTATAACTGCGCTTTCAAAGAAAGTAAAACATATAATTACAATAGAAGACAACTGTGTTACCGGCGGATTTGGGTCAGCTGTTTTGGAATTTTTAAGCAAGTCAGAAACCAAAGACATAACAGTAAAAACTCTCGGCATCCCCGATGAGTTTATTCCGCATGGCAAAAGAGAGGCGCTTCTTTCAGAATACGCGCTTGACGCAAAAGGGATCGCGTCGTCGGTAAAATCGCTATTGCCTGCACGGCCGGCAGGTAGACAGGGGGCAAAGTGAGCGCGGAGCGAAGCGGAACTTCCCCAAAGGGGGCGAAGCAAGTTAAATTCACAGTGAAGATAAACAAAGAAAAATGTAAAGGCTGCAAGCTTTGCATTATTTACTGTCCGAAACACTCCATAGAGCAGAGCGAAAAAATAAATAAAGCCGGTATGAATTTTGTTGAAATAAAAGGCAAGGATATTTGCACAGGCTGTTCCAATTGTGCCATCATTTGCCCTGAATGCGCCGTAGAAATAATAAAAGAGGATTAAATGAAAGATGTTTTGATGACCGGAAACGAGGCAATAGGCGAAGCTGCCATTGTTGCAGGGTGTAAATTCTACGCAGGCTACCCTATAACCCCGCAAAATGAATTAACAGCCTATATGGCCAAAAGGATGGTCGAGGAAAAAAGGGTATTTATACAATCTGAAAGTGAATTAGCTGCGATAAATATGGTCTTTGGAGCGTCCGCAGCAGGAGCAAGGGCAATGACTTCTTCTTCAGGCCCCGGCATAAGCTTAAAACAGGAAGGTATCTCCTATCTTGCAGGATCTGAACTGCCGGCAGTTATTGTAAATGTTATGAGGGGTGGGCCAGGCCTGGGCAACATAGCGCCTTCCCAAAGCGATTATTTCCAGGCAACAAGAGGCGGCGGCCACGGGGATTATTATACAATAGCGCTAGCGCCTGCGTCGGTGCAGGAGGCTGCAGAGCTTACAAAACTTGCCTTTGACCTGGCGGATAAATACAGAGGCCCTGTTTTGGTTGTCGCAGACGGCATGTTAGGCCAGATGATGGAACCCGTGGAGAGGAGTCGACTGTTGAGTACGAAGCGAAGCGAAGCCTCCCCGGAGGGGACAGTCGACTGTCAACAAATAGCTAAGCCATGGGCGCTGACAGGAGCAAAGGGAAGAAAGCCAAACATTATAAGATCAATGTATTTGGACCCTGATGTGCTGGAAGAAGTTAATAACAGGCTGCAAAAAAGATACAGTGAGATTAGAAAGACCCAAGTAAGGGTGGAAAAATTTTTAACGGACGACGCGGAATTAATTATAGTCGCATATGGTACAGTAAGCAGAATCGCAAAAGCAGCGGTGCAGAATTTAAGAAAGAAAAAAAAGAAAGCAGGGCTTTTACGGCCCATTACCCTGTGGCCGTTTCCTCAGCAAGAATTAAGGCAGTTGGCCAAAACAGCAAGACGTTTTTTGACGGTCGAATTAAGCTGCGGGCAGATGGTCGACGATGTAAGATTAGCAGTTAATGGCGCAAGAGAAGTACATTTTTACGGCAGAAGCGGCGGCAATGTGCCGAGTGTGGAAGAAATAGAAATCCAGGCGGAGAAAATTTATTAAAATGAAAAAGATATTTCAAAGGCCTCAGAGCCTGCGTGACGTAACAATGCATTATTGCCCGGGCTGTGGCCATGGCATAGTTCACAGGATTATATGCGAGGTAATAGACGAACTTGGCATAAGAGAACGGACAATAGCTGTTGCCCCGGTAGGCTGCGCTGTGCTGGCGTATGATTACTGGGATTTTGACGTGACAGAAGCTGCGCACGGAAGGCCTCCTGCTGTGGCAACGGGAATAAAAAGAGTGCACCCTGAACAAATAGTCTTTACATACCAGGGAGACGGAGATTTAGCTGCAATAGGCACCTCTGAAATTATACACACCGCGAACAGAGGCGAAAACATAACAGTCATATTTGTGAACAACGGCACCTACGGCATGACAGGAGGGCAGATGGCGCCCACCACGCTGCTTAACCAAAAGACAAAGACAACGCCTTTGGGGAGAGACAAAACACGCGACGGGTTCCCCTTAAAAATATCAGAGATGCTCGCCATACTCGACGGAGTATGTTTCCTGGAGCGCGTTTCAGTGCACAAGCCGGCAAATATAAGAAAGGCAAAACAGGCGATAAAAAAAGCTTTTCTTTGCCAGCTTGAAAATAAGGGTTTTTCCATGGTTGAGGTTGTTGCGATGTGCCCGGTCGGCTGGGAAGCAACATCACAGCAGGCGATAGACTGGGTAGAGAATAATATTATAAAACAATATCCTTTGGGAGTGTTAAAGGATATGAAACAATGAGTACCACGCGGATTATATGCGCGGGTTTCGGCGGCCAGGGCATAATGGCGCTCGGCAAAATCCTGGCAATGCTCGGGGCAGCCTGCGGTAAAAAGGTGACGTGGATGCCGTCGTACGGCGCAGAGGTACGCGGCGGCACAGCGCATTCCATGGTAATAATAAGCGACGAAGACATCCCCTCGCCTGTCATAAACGAAGCTGATATATGTGTGGTAATGAACAAGCCGTCTTTTGAGAAATTCCAATCCCGCGTCACAAAAAACGGAATGATTGTATTAAATTCATCGCTGGTAGAAAGCGCAGCTAAATTTAAGGATATAAAGGTCGTTAAAATCGCCGCAACCGGGATAGCGTCTTCTTTGGGCAGCTTAAAAGTCGCAAATATTGTTGCGCTCGGCGCCTTGGTTTCAAAGACAAAGCTTGCGCCTTGCGATACGGCATTGTCTTTGTTAAATGAATTTTTCGGAGCTAAAAAAGAACTGCTTCAATTGAACACAAACGCTTTTAAAGAAGGGGTAAAACAGGCAGTATGAGCGATATAAAGGTTAGATTCGCGCCGTCGCCAACAGGATATCTGCATATAGGCAGCGCGCGCACCGCGCTTTTTAACTGGCTTTACGCGAGAAACCAGGGCGGTAAATTCATATTGAGGATAGAGGATACGGACAAAGAGCGCTCAAAGCAGGAATTCCTGGACGAAATTGTGGAAAGCCTTAAATGGCTGGGGCTGGAGTCCGACGAAAAACTCATATTCCAGTCACAGAGGCTCACCCTGTATGAAACATGCGCCAAAAAGCTGCTCGACGAAGGCAAGGCCTACTACGAGGAGACGGAAAAAGGTAGGGCCGTAAGGTTTAAGAACCCCAAGCAAAAAATAATATTTACAGATATAGTAAAAGGCAAAATAGAATTTGATACAAATGAGTTTGACGACCTTGTGCTTATGAAATCAGACGGCAGCCCTACATATAACTTTGCCTGCGTTGTGGATGATACTGACATGAACATAACGCATATTATAAGAGGCGAAGATCACATTTCAAATACGCCGAAGCAGATTATGCTTTATGAGGCGCTTGGTTTAAAGTTGCCCAAATTTGTGCACATACCCTTAATTTTAGGCGAGGACCGCTCGCGCATGTCAAAGCGCCACGGCGCAACAGCCATAAGCGATTACAGGGAAAAGGGTTATTTTCCCGAGGCAATTGTAAATTTTCTGGCGCTTATGGGCTGGTCCCCTAAAGACAACAGGGAAAAGTTAACGACGCAGGAAATAATAAAGCTCTTTTCCTTAAAATCGATTAAAAGCGCGCCCGCTGTATTCGATATAAAAAAACTTGACTGGTTAAACTCAGAATATGTAAAATCATACCCTGCAGAAAGAGTGGCTGATTTTATAGCGCCGTTTTTAATAAAAAGAGGCATCTTAAAACAAGACTACGATAAAGCCTGGCTCAAGCTGCTCGTCAAGATATACTCCACCAGGTTCAGCAACGTAGAGGATTTTGTGGAAAAGACGCAATTTTTATTCACGGATAAAATAACGTTTGACGAACAGGCGGTAAAAGAACACATAAACAGCGAAACATTGCTGTACATGGAAAAATACACCCGGAAAATAGAAGCGCTGGCAAACTTTGAAGTAAAACCTCTTGAAGACGCGGCGCGCGCGCTTTCGCAAGAGCTTAATATTCACTGGTCCAAACTCATCCACCCGGTAAGGGTGGCGACAACAGGCTCAACAGCCTCTGCCGGAATTTTTGAGGTCCTGGTCCTTTTAGGGAAAGAAAAAACAATTAAACGACTTAAGGATATACAAATAAAAAAAACATGAATACGCAAAACAGAGCCCCTAATTTTATAACAGAAATAATAGACGCTGACATAGCGATAAATAAAAATCAGGGGAAGGTCCACACGCGTTTTCCTCCGGAGCCCAACGGCTATCTGCACATAGGCCATGCGAAATCAATCTGCCTTAATTTCGGGCTGGCAAAACAATACAACGGCCTTTGCAACCTGCGCTTTGACGACACAAATCCGGAAACAGAAGACGTAGAATATGTAGACTCAATAAAGGAAGATATAAAGTGGCTGGGATTTAGCTGGGATAAAAGGGAATATTACGCGTCGGATTATTTCCAGAAGCTTTACGATTACGCAATAGAGCTTATTAAAAAGGAAAAGGCTTACGTGTGCGAGCTTTCTCCTGAGGAATTTAAAGAATACCGCGGGACAGTAACTTCCGCCGGACACCCCAGCCCACACCGCAGCCGCTCTGTAGATGAAAACCTGGATTTATTCAGGCGCATGAAAGACGGCGAATTTCCAGACGGTTCACGCGTTTTACGGGCGAAGATAGATATGGCAAGCCCAAATATGCTTATGCGCGACCCTGCGATATTCAGGATTAAAAAAGCGCCTCACCACAGGACAGCCAATAAATGGTGCATTTATCCTATGTATGATTTTGCGCACTGCCTTTCAGACTCAACAGAAGGTATCACGCATTCTATATGCACGCTGGAATTTGAAAATAACCGCCAGCTATATGACTGGATATTAAACCAGCTCGGAGTTCATCACCCGCAGCAGATTGAATTTGCGCGCCTTAACATAAGTAATACTGTTTTAAGCAAACGAAAGCTGAAACAGCTTGTGGACGAAAAATATGTAAGCGGCTGGAATGACCCGCGCATGCCGACATTATCAGGCTTAAGAAGACGCGGGGCAACGCCTGAAGCAATACGCAATTTCTGCGACGAGATAGGCGTAACAAAAATAGACGGCATTATAGATATGGTAGTTTTGGAAAATAGTATCCGGCAGGATTTAAACAAAAACGCGCAAAGAGTGATGGTGGTTTTAAATCCTTTAAAAGTAGTAATTACAAATTATCCGGAAAGCAAAACAGAAGAACTTGACGCGATAAATAATCCCGAAGACCCGAGCGCAGGCACAAGGAAAGTATCTTTTTCGCGTGTTTTGTATATTGAAAAAGAGGATTTCATGGGAAGCCCGGTAAAAGGATTTTTCCGCCTCTCGCCGGGAAAAGAAGTGCGCCTGCGTTACGCGTATTTTCTTAAATGCACGGATGTGATAAAGGACGCAAAAGGCGAGATTGTTCAGCTTAATTGTACATATGACCCGAATACAAAAGGTGGGGATGCTCCCGACGGGCGAAAGGTAAAAGCAACACTGCACTGGGTCTCGGCAGGCCAAGCCGCAAAAATAGAGGCGCGCTTATACGATTATCTTTTTACAAAGCGCAATCCGGATGAAGACGAAGATTTTAAGATGAGCCTTAATCCCAATTCGCTTAAAATTTTAAAAGACTGTATGGCAGAGCCGGCTCTTTTAAACGCAAAAAAAGGCGAGCGCTTCCAATTTGAAAGGCAAGGCTATTTCTGTGTTGACACACAAGGCGCATCCGACGTAAAATTAGTATTCAACCGTATCGTAACTTTGCGCGACAGCTGGGCTAAGCAAGCAAAAAAATTATAGAGCATAGCTTATACATTGCCTCGTGGTGTAACGGTAACACAACCGGCTCTGGACCGGTTATTTCTGGTTCGAATCCAGACGAGGCAACCACTACAAAATTTTCCAATGGAAAATTTTGTGTCCCGAAGCGTATCACAAAAATATCGAAGAGATTTTTGTGATGCTTACGCAAGGGACAACCTTGACGCTCAGGCGAACTATAGTAAAGAGTAATTATGGAGTATATATGTTTATTCATACTGTATTATTCGAAATAAAGCCCAAAGAAGTTTTGAAATACCGCAAGGATAGCCTTATGTGGGCTGCTTTCGCGAAGAAAAAATCCTCCGGCTTCATCTCGTATTTTACGATGCAAAGGGTTGATCATAAAAATCAATATGCGTCTGTTTATGAATGGAAAACGAAAACCTCGCACGACGCGTTTATGAAAAAATACCACGATTTCCTCGTCGGAAAATCAAAATCAAAAGTAAAAGTCCTCGGCTATTATAATTTAAAAGCAATAGATAAAGTATCGTAACATAAGGAAAGATTTAATTATGGCAAAATTTTCTTTTGATATTGTTTCAGAAGCGGACCTGCAGGAAATGGACAACGCAGTAAACCAGGCAAAAAAAGAATTGGCCCAGCGGTATGATTTTAAAAACAGCAAATCTTCCATAGATTATGACCGCAAGGAAAAACAAATTACATTGATTGCGGACGATGATTTTAAATTGCGCGCTCTTAAGGATATTCTGGTTACACGGGCGGTAAAAAGAAGCATCTCTGTCAAGTTTCTTAAATTTAACGACGCAGAACACGCATTTGAAGGTTATCTTCGCCAAAAAGTAACAATACAGACAGGCATTGACAAGGAAAAGGCAAAAGAGCTGACAGGCATTATAAAGAGTTTAAACCTGAAAGTGCAAAGCCAGATTGAAGGAGAAAAAATCAGGGTAAGCTCAGCTCAAAAAGACGACCTGCAGACAGTCATAGCCCATCTAAGAGGCCTGGATTTTTCCATACCATTAAGTTTTTGTAATTACCGATAAGATGCATTAATTGCTAAAACAAGCTATTATTTTCCGGCTAAGATTTTATTAAGATCCTCTTTCGGCCTGCCTATTAATTTAAGATCAAACTTCTCCTGCAACAGTGCAAATACATTTTTTGATAGAAACGCAGGCGGCGTAGGGCCTATATACATCCCTTTTATATTAAGGTGTAACAAAGTTAGTAAAATCGCGACTGCTTTTTGTTCAAACCAGGAAAGCACCAAAGTCAGCGGGAGTTCGTTTACTCCGCAGTTGAACGCTCCGGCAAGCGCAAGTGCTACCTGAATTGCAGAATAAGCATTGTTACATTGCCCCACGTCTATAAGCCGCGGGATTCCCTCGATATCGCCGAAATCTAACTTATTGAAACGATATTTGCCGCAGGCGAGAGTGAGAATAACACAGTCTTTAGGCACCAATTCTGCCAATTCTGCATAATAATTTCTTCCTGGTTTTGCGCCATCACAACCGCCGATTAAGAAGAAATGTTTAATTTTTCCTGCCTTCACCAAAGCGATAATCTTATCAGCAAGCCCAAGAATCGCGGCGTGATGAAAACCCGTCCAGATTTTCTTGCCGGGCGCTTCTGCCAGCGGCGGCAAAGAACGCGCCTTAGCGATTACCGCGGAAAAATCGCGATTTTTAACACGCACCGCGCCGGGGAGGCCGACCATATCGCATGTGAAGAGACGGCCGAGATAAGTATTTGAAGCGGGGATTACCACGCAATTGGTAGTAGCCACAATTGCGCCGGAAAAGGCGTTAAATTCTTTTTTCTGGTCTTGCCAGGCTCCCCCAAAATTGCCCGCTAAATGTTTAAACTGTTTTAATTTCGGATAGCCGTGCGCCGGCAGCATTTCTCCGTGAGTGTATACATTTATTCCAGTTCCGTCGGTTTGTTTTAATAGTTCATAGAGGTCAAGCAAGTCATGGCCCGTAACCAGGACACCACAGCCGGCTCTTGTGCCGGTATCAACCTCGACCGGTACAGGGTTGCCAAAATTTTCGGTATGCGCCTTATCCAAAAGTTCCATAATCTTAAGATTCATCTCGCCGCACCTTAACACCATTTCCAGGTGTTGGTTTAAATCAAAATTAACATTGGTCAAAGTCTTAAAAAGCGCCTCATGCATAAATGCATCCACTGCTTCATCACGCGCTCCAAACTGCCGTGCGTGATATGCATAAGCAGCAACCCCTTTTAACCCGTAAATGAGAGTATCCTGCAGGCTGTTGATATCTTCGTTTTTGCCGCAGGCCCCGACTTTTGTCGTGCAGCCTATTCCGCCTGCCGCCTGTTCACACTGATCGCAAAACATATGGCCCTCCTTGTGGTTTATATGTCCATAAATGATACCATAGTAGTATCATTTGTCAACAAAAAAATATTCTTTAAATTTTACCTTGATTTTGTTTTACACTAAGCTTATTATAAATATATAGAATAAGTTTAGGACTTAACAGGAGGCATGCGCATGGAGTTAAATATTTTCAAAAATAAAGTATTAATAATCGGGTTTGGTTCAGTCGCAAGGTGCACGTTGCCAATTCTATTGAAGCACATAGATATACCCTGTAAGAATATTACCGTCGTGGATTTTGTCGATAAACGGCAGAGCCTAAAACCATGGCTGGAAAAAGGCGTGAAGTATTCCCAGGAAAAAATAAACCCAATAAACATAACAAAGATTCTATCAAAATACACAAACCCGGGCGGCCTGGTAATTGACCTTTCATGGAACATAGACTGCCTTGACATATTAAGCTGGTGCCACGACAACAAGGTGTTATACGTAAACACTTCCGTCGAGGAATGGGACCCTTATGCGGCAATACACGCCAAAAGCCCTTTTAGAAAATCATTATATTATAAGCAAATGGAAATACGCAAGATGGCATCAAAATGGAACGACGGTTCAACCACTGCGGTTTTAGACCACGGAGCAAACCCTGGCCTCATATCGCACTTTACAAAAAAAGGGCTTGTTGACATAGCTGGAAAAGCCATAAAAGATAAAACCACCCCGAAAAATATTATGAAGCTCCTTAAGCGGCTTTTGCACGAGAAAAATTTCCCGCACCTTGCGATGGAGCTAGGGGTAAAGGTTATTCATTGCAGCGAAAGGGATACCCAGATAACAAACAAGCCAAAAGAGCTGGATGAGTTTGTCGGAACATGGTGCATAGAAGGCCTGCACGAGGAAGGCACCGCTCCGGCGGAAATGGGTTGGGGTACTCACGAAACGGAACTTCCGCAATTCGCGCACAAGCCCCCATATGGCCCAAAGAATCAGATATTTCTTTCGCGCATGGGCATGAACACGTGGGTGCGTTCCTGGGTGCCGCATTGCGAAATCATCGGCATGACTATAAGGCACAGCGAGGCATTTTCAATTTCAGAAAAATTAACCGTATCAAAAAATGGCAAGGCCATATACAGGCCTACGGTTCACTATGCTTATATGCCTTGCAACGAAACATTATCTTCGCTGCACGAATTACGCGCCAGAAACTACGAACTGCAGTCCAAACAAAGGATAATGAGTGACGAAATAATTAAAGGCGAAGACCGCTTAGGCGCGCTTATTATGGGCCATAAATATAATTCCTGGTGGACAGGCTCAATCTTAAGCATTAATGAATCGCGCAGGCTTGTGCCTCACCAGAACGCGACAACAATACAAGTTGCCATAGGCGCTGTATCCGCTGTTATGTGGATGCTGGACAATCAAAATAAGGGAATATGCGTTCCGGATGATTTACCATACGACCATATATTGAATACCGCAAAACCATATATTGGTAAATTAGTTTCTGAAGCCTCGGACTGGACGCCGCTTAAAAACTACCAGATATTTTTTAAGGAAAACCCCACGTTATACATGGACAAGAAAAATATATGGAGCTTTAAAAATTTTCTTTTCAGGCATTAAATGGACCCGGCCCTTCCTAAAAAGGGCTGGACCGGCAAAGGAAGGGCTGGGTGGAAAAAATTCAGACAATAATAATAGGCGCAGGCCCGGCGGGGATAACCGCTGCCATAAGCGCTGCCCGTAAAGGCGAGACAGTGTTAATCTGCGAGAAACTGCCGCAGATAGGAAAAAAGCTGCTTATAAGCGGTAACGGCAGGTGTAACCTGTCAAACGAGTTTTTATCCGAAAGCTTTTATAAACAAAGCGCCAGAGAATTGGTAAAATCTGTTTTTTCCAAATTCGGCAAAAAAGAAATAGCGGGTTTTTTTGATGAGCTTGGCCTGAAAATGTACTCAAAAGACAACCGCATATTTCCGGTCACAAACCAGGCCGCGTCTGTTTTAAAGGCCCTTGAAATGGAATTGGCGCGCTTAAAGATTTCTTTAGAACTACAATTTGAAGTAGCAGGTATTGTGGATACAAAAGACGGCTTTACTATTATTTCCAAAGACAAAAGAAAGCTGCAATGCCAAAAACTGATAATAGCCTGCGGCGGTAAATCTTATCCTGCCTTAGGCTCAGACGGAAGCGCATACCAGCTGGCCAGGCAGTTCGGCCACAAAATAACAGAACCTGTGCCTGTTGCTGTGCCCGTTGTCGTAAAAAGCCCGCTTTGCCACCTGCTGCAGGGCGTGCGGATATCCGCGCTTTGTAAAGCAATCGTGAGCGGAAAGGAAACATCACAGGCGCAAGGAGAACTTTTATTTACAAAATACGGCTTATCAGGCACAGCTGTATTTGATATAAGCGAAGACATATCCATAGCCATAAATAGATATAACAACAACAATGTGTTTATATTGATAGACCTGGTGCCGTTTATGAAAAAAGACGAGCTTAAGGAAGAGTTGTCAGCGAGGCTTAAAAAAGGAATTTCCGCCCAGGAGTTACTTATAGGTATATTGCCTAACAAGTTTGGCGCAGCGCTTAAAGATTTAGTAGCAAATAAAAAAATCGATGATATAATCAATAGCTTAAAAGAATTGCGCCTGGGAGTTTGCGGCACAAGGGGATGGAACGAGGCTGAGTTTACAGACGGCGGCATAAGCGCGGATGGAATAAAAAAGGGTACTTTGGAGTCTAACCTTAAAGAAGGGCTTTACTTTGCCGGAGAAGCAATAGATACCGGCGGAAAAAGAGGAGGATATCATCTTGCCTGGGCCTGGGCATCAGGATTTACAGCAGGCCGCACGCAATAAGTATAAAAATTATGACGACTCAAAAACGACGTAAAAATATCAGGAATGTTGCAATTATTGCACACGTTGACCACGGCAAAACCACCCTGGTAGACGCGCTTTTAAAGCAGACAGGGGCATATGAATTTAAGGAAGGCGAGAGCACAATCATGGATTCAAACCCGCTGGAACGCGAGCGCGGCATAACCATATTGTCGAAAAACGCATCTTTCAAATATAAAGATACGCAATTTAATATCGTAGACACGCCGGGGCACGCGGATTTCGGCAGCGAGGTCGAGAGAATATTGAAAATGGTAGACGGAGTTCTACTTTTGGTCGATGCTTACGAGGGCCCTATGCCCCAGACCAAGTTTGTTTTAAAAAAATCCCTTCAACTACATTTAAGGCCGATATTGGTGGTAAACAAGGTGGACAGGCCTAACGCAAGGCCGCACGAGGTTTCGGATGCTGTATTCGATCTTTTCTGCGAGTTAAACGCAACTGACGAGCAGCTCGATTTTCCGATAGTATATGCCTCAGGCAAAGAAGGCTGGGCAGCGCTGGACCCGGAAGATGAAAGAAAAGATATGAAACCGCTCCTTGACACAGTATTGCACCGTGTACTGCCGCCAATCGCAGATCCTGACAGCCCGTTTCAGATGCTTGTTACTATGCTGGATTATGACTCATATGTGGGCTGTATAGGCATAGGCCGGGTTTTTCACGGCAGAATAAAACTCGGCGACCCAATGGTGCTTATCAAGCGCGATTTAACCATAACCCGCGGGAAGGCGACCAAGATATTAAAATACCAGGGCCTTAAAAAGATAGAGGCTGACAGCGCTGAGGCAGGAGATATCATATCAATCGCAGGCGTAGATGATATAAAGGTAGGCGAGACCCTCGCGTCGCCGGACAACCCTATCCCGCTTCCAACGCTTAAGATAGACGAGCCAACAATATCAATAAATTTTTCCCACAACACAAGCCCGCTTTCAGGAAGAGACGGCGGTAAATTTCTCACGTCCCGTCACATCAGGGAAAGACTGCAGCGCGAGGCGATTACAAATGTCGGAATAAAGATCGAGGAAGTTGACAATGGCGAACGCTTTAAGGTCTCAGGGAGAGGAGAGCTTCACCTTGAGATACTTATCGAGACAATGCGCCGCGAAGGCTGTGAACTCGAGGTCTCAAGGCCGCAGGTCATTTTAAAAGAAATAAACAAGGAAATCTTTGAGCCGGTAGAGGAACTCACAATCGAGGCAGATCCGCAATATCAGGGAGCTATTATGCAAAACCTGGGGCTTCGCCGCGCGGAAATGAAAGCCATGAATATGAGCGTTCTCGGGACCCTTAGGATGGAATTTATAATAGCGTCAAGAGCGCTGTTTGGTTTTCGCAGTGAATTCCTTACAACAACACGCGGCACAGGCATACTTTATCAGACCTTTTTTGAGTATCAAAAATATAAGGGCGATTTGCCAAAGCGCCAGGCAGGCGTGCTTATCTCTCAGGGCGGGGGCGTTGTCGTTGCTTATGCGCTCTGTGGGTTGCAGGAAAGAGGCGAATTATTTGTCCGTCCCGGAGACTTGCTTTATGAGGGTATGATCGTCGGTGTCCATAACAAGGGCCACGATAACACAGTAAACGCAAGCAGGGAAAAGAAACAGACGAATATGCGTTCTTCCACGTCTGATATAGCAATACAACTTACACCTCCGCGGGAGATGACGCTTGAATTTGCGCTGGAGTTCATAGAAGATGACGAGCTTGTTGAAATTACGCCTAAGAGCATACGCTTAAGAAAAAGATACCTTACGGAAAACGAACGAAAGGCAATGTCGCGTAAACAGCAATGAAAAAAGCAAAAGCTTTCTGCGTGTTTTTGTTTATTTTCTGTTTTTTGGCGCCTGCCGCGCGCGCCGAAGAATCGCTTAGCTGGATTGAATGCGTTGCCGAAGCAAAAACCAATCACCCTGACCTGATTTCCGCAGAAGAAAACGTAAAACAATCAAAAGCCGCAAAGTCTATAACCAAAAGCACCCTTCTGCCGCAGGTAGATGCAAACACTGACGCCTCCAGGACAAAAACAACAACAACCACCGCCGGCGTAAAGACATCAAAGACCGCGGACAGCTACTCCTATGGCGCAAACGCTACGCAGCTGTTATTCGACGGGTTTAAGACAGCAAACGATATAAACACAGACTCGGAAAACATAAAGGCAGCCCAGCATAATTATAGGTTTACTTCAGGCGAAGTAAGGCTGCGCCTGCGCAACGCTTTTATAAATTTACTTAAGAACCAGGAATTGTTAAATATTACGCAGGATATTTACTCCATAAGAAGGGACAACCTGGAGCTGATAACTTTGCGTTATATGTCGGGCATGGAGCATAGAGGGGCCTTGTTAACCGCAGAGGCAAACACTTCCCAGGCCAAACTTGAAATTGCCCAGGCGCAGAGGGCGCTTGAAGTCGCGCAAAGGCAGCTGGTAAAAGAAATGGGCAGGCTTACATTTTCGCCGGTGCAGGTAAAAGGCGAATTTAAAGTAAAAGACCAAGCCTTGCAAAAACCGGATTTTGAAAAGCTCGCAAAAAATAACCCGTCCCTGGAAAAGCTTACCGCGCAGAAAAATGCCGCTTCCTTCGGCATAAAATCCGCGCAAGCCGATTTTTTCCCAAAACTTTCGGCAAGCGCTTCTGCCGATAAAAGCAGTTCCAGGTGGCCGCCTAAAAACAGTCAGCTGGACGCAGGTTTAAGCGTATCGCTTCCTTTATTTGAAGGAGGTTTAAGAGCAGCGCAGGTGGCTCAGGCAAAAGCAGTTTTTAACCAGGCCCGGGAAAACGAACGAAGTGCGAAAGACGGGATTATAACAACGCTTGAACAGGCGTGGGCAACGCTTCGCGACGGCGTAGAAGCAACTGACGTGCAAAAACAATTCCTTGAGGCAACCGAAGAACGCGCGAAAATAGCCAAGGCTCAATACTCTTTAGGGTTAATCCAGTTCGATAACTGGACTATAATTGAGGACGACTTAGTAAGCGCAAAAAAGGCTTTTTTGAATGCGCAGGCAAATGCCCTGCTGGACGAGGCCCAATGGGTACAGGCGAAAGGAGAAACTTTAGAATATGCGGACTAAAAAATTTAAAATAATTTTCGTTGTGGTTGTTATTTTGCTTATCGCAGGCTTTGCAATAAACGGTTTGCTTAAAAGAGAGCCTGCCGCGGAAATAACGCAGGAAATAACGCCTTTTGTGGGCTCGGTAAGAAATCTCATTTCTTCCACCGGCACGGTATTGCCGAAAAACAGGCTGGAGATAAAACCGCCTGTAAACGGCAGAATTGAAAGCGTTCTTGTCCGCGAGGGAAACAAAGTAAAAGCCGGGCAGATATTGGCACAGATGAGCTCGACTGAAAGAGCGGCATTGCTGGACGCCGCAAGAGGCCAGGGAGAGGAGACATTAAAATATTGGGAAGAAACCTACAAACCAATACCCTTACAGGCTCCTATTGCCGGCGAAGTTATTGTAGCAACCACGCAGCCGGGCCAGACCGTAACCACCGCGGACGCAGTCATGGTTTTGTCAGACCACCTTATAATCAGGGCGCAGGTTGACGAAGTGGACATAGGTAAAATCACGCTGGATAACAAAGCAATAATAACGCTGGACGCCTATCCGGACATTAAAATAAATGCTTCTGTCGAACATATTTATTATGAATCGCAGACAGTCAACAACGTTACCATATATGAGATTGACCTTGTTTGCGACGAAGTGCCGCCGTTTTTCCGGTCAGGCATGAACGCAACGGTTGATTTTATAACCCAAAGCAAAGAAAACGCGCTTCTTATTCCAGGAGAGGCCGTTGGCGGGGAAAAAGAAGGAAGCTATGTTTTAATAAAACAGGCTAACGGCGCGCAGGTAAAGACAGCGGTTAAACTTGGAATATCCGACGATAAAAATGTGGAAGTTTTATCCGGAGTTAGCGAAGGCGACAAAATAATAGTAAAAAGCAAAAAATACACTCTTCCAAAAAGCGCAACAGGCACCAATCCGTTTCTGCCGAACAGAAGAAGATAATGCTCGAAATAAAAAACATACATAAAACCTACCATATGGGCGAAGCAGAAGTAAAGGCCTTAGACGGAGTGTCCTTAAAAATAGCGCCTGGGGAATTTGTGGCGATTATGGGGCCCTCAGGTTCTGGTAAATCCACCCTTATGCACATTCTGGGGCTTTTGGACAGGGCAGATTCCGGAGAATATTATCTGGGTGAAAAAAGAATCAATGACCTTTCCGATGAAGAACTGGCTGCGGTAAGAAACCGCCTGGCAGGGTTTGTGTTCCAGCAGTTTCATCTGCTGCCAAGGATGACCGCCCTGGAAAACGCGACACTGCCTTTGATATATGCCGGAAAAAGGCACTTAAAGGATGTGGCGCGCCAGAGGATTGAAGAGGTAGGTCTTGCACAAAGGGCAAGTCACAGGCCCAACGAACTTTCCGGAGGCCAGCAGCAGCGTGTGGCAATCGCGCGGTCTTTAGTCAACGACCCCTTAATAATTCTGGCAGATGAGCCTACGGGTAATCTTGATTCAAAGAGCCAGGAAGAGATAATTTCAATATTAAAAAGTTTAAACGAGAAGGGAAAGACTGTCATAGTCGTAACGCACGAAAAAAACGTTGCGGAACACGCAAAACGCATTATACGCATGCTCGACGGGAAAATTATTTCGGATGAAAAATCCGCAGCCGCGGAAAAGCCCGCAGAAGAAAATAAAATAGACGACATAATAAACATTGTCTTGTCCAAGCAGGAAAGAAAGGCAAGAGAAACCGAATTTTTTGATTATCTGCGGCAGGCAGCGGGGTCTATGATCTCGCATAAAATGCGTTCATTTTTATCAATACTCGGCATGCTGATAGGGGTGGCAGCTGTTATAGCGATGCTCGCTTTGGGGCAGGGAGCGAAAGAGTCAATTGAAAAACAGTTGGCGTCTTTAGGGTCTAATCTTTTAGTTGTAAGGCCGGGCTCGGCAAGGCTCCATGGCGTAGCGCTAGAATCCGGGGCAGTAACACGCTTTACGCTCCAGGATGTTACTGCCATTTCAAAGCTTACCGATGTAGTAGAAAAGGTAAGCCCTTCTGTAAGGGGCAGGGGGCAGCTGGTTTACGCAGATAAAAACTGGAATACACAGCTTGAGGGTGTAGGCGCTGACTTCGCCCAATTGCGCGCTTCACAGCCCGATATAGGCAGATTTTTTACAGAAGAAGAAGTAAAAATGCGCGAGCGCGTTGTGCTGCTGGGCATAACCGTGGTAACACAACTATTCGGCGACTCAAATCCTGTAGGCGAGACCATAAAAATAAACCTCCTTAATTTTAAGGTTATCGGAGTGCTGCCCGCAAAAGGCGCAACCGGTTTTCACGACCAGGATGACACTGCAATCATACCCGTTACCACCGCAATGTACAGGGTTTTTGGCAAGGAATATATAGACTCAATTTATGTACAGGCAAAAAGTGCAAGCCTAGTAGATACGGCGCAGCAGGACATATCAAATACCATTAGCAGGGTGCACCACCTTAGCGCCAAAGAAGCGGAAGACGCATTCCAGATCCGAAATATGTCTGACATTAAAAACGCGCTTGAGTCTACGACAAAAACAATGTCTTTGTTGTTAGGGTCTATTGCGGCTATTTCGCTTTTAGTCGGCGGCATCGGGATAATGAACATCATGCTTGTTTCTGTTACTGAGCGAACCCGAGAAATAGGGCTGCGCAAAGCAATAGGCGCAAACAACAAGGACATAATGCTGCAGTTTCTTATTGAGGCTGTGCTGATGTCTTTTATAGGAGGCGCAGCAGGTGTTTTGTTTGGAACAGGCATAGCCACACTCATAACTCTTTTTGCGGGATGGGCTGTAAAGGTTTCAATGTTCTCAGTAATACTGGCAACATTTTTTTCATTAACAATAGGAATTATATTCGGGATATGGCCAGCGCAAAAGGCCGCCAAGCTTAACCCTATCGAAGCGTTAAGATACGAATAATATTAATTAAACATGAAATTTCCAATCTTTCGCGCCCTCAAGCACAGAAACTACCGCCTGTTTTTTATAGGACAGAGCATATCCTTAACCGGCACATGGATGCAGCAGATAGCCTTAAGCTGGCTTGTGTACCGCATTACAAATTCCGCGTTATTATTGGGAATTGTGGGTTTTATGGGCCAACTGCCGTCATTTTTATTAATGCCTCTGGCCGGCGTTATCGCAGACAGGTATAACCGCCACCGCATTTTAGTCATTACCCAGGTTTTATCAATGGCGCAGGCATTTATCCTGTCCGCTCTTGTATTAACAAAAAATATAGAAATATGGCACATAATTATATTAAGCATGCTACTTGGCATAGTAAACTCTTTTGATATGCCGGTCAGGCAGGCATTTACCGTAGAGATGCTCGAAAAAAGGGAAGACCTTAGTAATGCCATAGCTTTAAATTCTTCTATGGTTAATATGGCCAGGCTAATAGGCCCTTCCATAGCAGGTATTATCATAGCCATGTTGGGGGAAGGCATATGTTTTTTATTAAATGCCGTAAGTTATATCGCGGTCATTGTGTCTTTGTTGTCCATGAAACTTATTCCAAGAAAAATAATACCTTCCCAAAAGCACATCCTGCATGATTTAAAAGAAGGTTTTGTGTATGCTTTTAATTTTGCGCCCATTAAAGCCATTCTTATTTTGCTGGGGCTGGCAAGCCTTATGGGGGTGCCTTACCAGGTGCTTATGCCTGTTTTTGCAAAAGACATTTTTCACGGAAGCTCAAAAACACTCGGCCTTCTTATGGCAACTTCCGGCGCAGGAGCCTTAGCCGGCGCAATATACCTTGCCAACAAAAAAAGCGCCGCAGGCTTAAACAGGGTCATAACATTGGCCTCTGCCGCTTTCGGCTTAGGGGTTATTGTATTTGCATTATCAAAGGTTTTGTGGTTCTCAATGGCTATTATTTTCATGGCAGGATTTGCCATGATGGTACAGATGGCTGCCAGCAATACGGTTTTACAGACCATAGTGGAAGAAAGCAAGCGCGGAAGAGTAATGAGTTTTTATACAATGGCTTTTATGGGGATGGCGCCGTTTGGAAGCTTATTCGCCGGCACAGCGGCAAACAAAATAGGGGCCCCCAATACCCTGTTATTAGGCGGAGCAGCCTGTATAATAGGCGCTTTTATATTTTCTAAAAAACTGCCGCAAAAATATCCTTGACATTATCCATTGCCAACTTTATAATGGCGCTGTCCTGATAAAATCTTTCATTACACCCTTACTTAACTTATATATCTATGCATTTATTGTTAATCCCATTGACTATTTTTATGGGGCTTGCCGTAGGCTGGTCTATAGGAGCCAACGATGCCGCGAATTCCCTAGGCACCGCAGTCGGCTCTAAAGTCTTAACATTAAAACAGGCAATAATTTTAATCGCTATCTTTGGTTTTTTAGGCGCATTTTTGCAGGGTGGCCATGTTGCCAAAACCATAGGTAAAGGCATTGTGCCTATTGACCAGCTGGATAAAACATTAGCTACATATTTAGCCCTTGTGGCTTGTTTCGCGGCGTGCGCCTGGGTGGTTTTGGCTACATATTGGAAAATGCCGATTTCAACAAGCCATTCTATTGTCGGGGCTGTGGCAGGCGCAGGCATGGCAATACACGCGCCTGTTAAGTGGAAAGTGCTTTTTGATATATTTTTATGCTGGATTTTTACACCTGTAGGAGCAGCTGTTTTAGGATTTATATTTTGTATAATCTTTAAAAATTTACTCTATGCCATTATACCGCGTAAATATTTAAGGACAAGTTTGGCAACTCTTGTTATTTTAAGCGGCTGCTACGTCGCCTATACATGGGGGGCTAATGATGTTGCCAATGCCACGGGTGTTATGGTAGGCGCAAACATACTTTCAGCAAACTTAAGTGTTATTCTGGGTGGCGCGGCAATAGTAATCGGCATAATGACATGGGGTTATAAAGTCATAGAGACTATCGGTTCGGAAATAACAAGCCTTTTGCCTGTTATGGCTTTTTCCGCGCAGCTTGCAAGCGCTATAAACGTCCATATTTACACGGTATTCGGCATACCGGTTTCAACAAGCCATTCAATTGTAGGCGCTATTTTCGGGGTAGGCCTGGTCAGAGGCGTTCGGGTTGTAAATATGCGGATTATGAGAGAAATTATTATATGCTGGTTATTAACGCCTTTTATATCAGGGCTAATCAGCTTTATTTTGCTTAAAGCTATTGTGTCGTTTGTAAAAATATAGCCCCTCGCCCTTAAAGTAAGGGCTTGAGGACAATTTTAGTAAAAATTGGAGGAATAAAAATGAAGGAGATCAGAAACATTTTGGGCTGGCTGGGCAGGGCAGAGGAACAGTCAATATTGCAGGACGCGCAAAAGCACGTTGAAGAAACATACAGGACGGTTACATATTTCGCCGAAGCCGTAGCAGCCTTTATAAAGGGGGATTTAAAGAACAAAACCACCGCGATCGGAAACGTGAGAGAAAGCGAGCACAAAGCAGATATTTTAAGGATAAAAATGGTGGATGAGCTATCAAAAGGCCTTTTGCTTCCGCCTGACAGGGAAGACCTTATGCGCTTTGTCAAATCTTTGGACAGAATTGCCGATTGGACAAACGGTGCGGCACGCTTATTAGGATTTATCGAAAAGAAGCTTCCGCAAGATGTCCTAAGCAACATGTCAGCCGCGACGGATTTAATTGTTAATTCAATCACAAAACTAAAAGACGGCATACAGGCGATTGTAAAAAACGACCTTAAAAAAGCCGTTTTAGACTGTGAGGATGTTGACCGCATAGAGCATGATGCAGACGACCAGAAAAGGCTATTGATAGGGGCTATCATACACGCAGAGCTTGATCCCGTAAGCCTTTTATTGTGCTATCAACTGGCAGAATACTTAGAAGGTGTAACAGATAAAATAGACGATGCAGCAGACCTTGTAAAAGTCATAGCCATTAAGTCAAAATAAGATACTTTTTTGTCACAACTGGTTGACTTTTCAGTAATTATATAGTATAATTATAATACCCTTAGAGGAAAGGGCGTTTTTTATTGTGATTAATTAAATACTTTTAAAAAGAATATAACCAGAAAGGTTTTATGAGGTTAGGGGTTAAACATAGCATAATGAAAAATACAATATCTGTAATTGTAATTATTAGTTTTGTATTTACTTCAATACCAAGTTATGCCTATAACAGGCCCACCCTATTCAAAGAAAAATCACAGGCTCAAAAATACATCCAGGAAGAAAAACAGGCAGTTGTTGATATATTAAAAGACCCTTCAGCCATAGACATTAATAAAAAATATGGCAAGGTCCTGGAATGGCATAAGGGTGAAAAAAGCGACAAACTAATCATCCACATACAAGACCGCCACGTTGATGAAATAGCCCAAACCAACATAGCTTCGCTAATCGGTGAAATCACACAAAAATACAATTTTTACCTTCTTTCCCTGGAGGGCGCTTCAGGCGAGCTCGATACTTCATTTTACGATAAACTTGCCGATATCCCCACAAAAGAAAAGGTAGCGCGGTTCTTTGTAAAAAAAGGCCTTTTTACAGGAAGCGAATATTACAAAATAACACATAAGGAGCAATATTTAAAAGCATCCGGCGCGGAGAGCAAAAAGTTATACCTTAGCCACCTTAATTCTTACAAAGAAAACCAGATAGACAAAGAAAGCGCGCTTTCCTTTATAAAAGCAATCAGGGCGTCTCTGGATGAGCTTAAAGGTAAGGTTTATTCTAAGGAACTCAAAGAACTTGACGCAAAGTCCAGCGCTTATAAAAACGGAAATATTAATTTAGCAGATTATGCGATAACGCTTTCTGATTTCGCGGCAAATGCAAAAATAGATCTTGCCGGATACCCTGACGTATCGGCATTCTCGGTGCTTGTAAAAAAGGAGAAAGCAATAGATTTTGCGAAAGCGCAAAAACAGCGCGAGGCAGCGATAAAGGCTCTTTCCGAAAGCCCGGAGAAAGAAAAAGTAAAAGAGCTCCTCAGGAAAAGCCTAGAGTTTAAATTAAGCAAAATAACAGACAGGGAGTTTTACAGCTACCTTAAGCAGTTGCTTAAGGTAAAAGACAGCGGGATGCAGCAGGCAGAATATAAGGATTTATACGCCTATATAGATTATATAGAATATTCCGCAAGCATTGATTACCTTGGCCTTTTTACAGAGCTGGATTTGCTGGAACAAAAAACAATAAATATATTATGCAAAAACCAAAAGCAGCAAAAACTAGCCGCATATTCAAAAGCAGCTGCCATGTTGGAAGAACTTTACGCCTTGAAGCTCACCAACGAAAAGGTAGAATATATAAATTTGCACGGGGAAAGCTTTAACATAAAGGCCATGCAGGTATTTATAAAAGAGCAAAACGAGCAGTATGGGCTAAACATTTCTCCTGCAGTTTTTACAGCGCATGTTGACCAGAAGGCATTCGATAATTCAATAAAATTTTACGAAATAGCCATAAAAAGAGATACAGCCTTAGTAGAAAATACCCTTTCTTCAATAGAGAAATTCCGTAAAGACAGAGCAATACTTGTAACGGGTGGTTTTCATACTGCCGGTATAACCAACATATTAAAACAAAAAGGCATATCATACGTTGTAATATGCCCGAATGTAGGCGATGGCGACTGCGAAAAAATTTATCAGGACAGAATGGCGCGCAAGATACCCGATGTTGCTGAAATGGCGGAGTTTTTCAAACAAACTCTTTCTGCGCCGCTTGTAACGTCAGACGTGGATGTAGTGGGCGCAGAACTTGCAAGGCACGTAGAAGCTACGTTTGCAGAACTATGCGCATTGACAGGGCAAGTTCTCAGCGCCGAAGAAAAAACAGCCATACTTGCAAGGTTAAGCACAATAGCCGAGGGTATTGGCGTACTGACCCCGGAGATTTTAGAACAAGCCATAAAAGATGTTATGCAGGAACGCAGCCTTGCTCTTGCAGAAGCATATCGCCCGCGCGAACCCACAGCAGAAGGCGCAAAGCCTATGCCGCAGGAGGAAAAAGAACCTGTTATTAGTTATGAAAGCTTGAAGCCGAAAAAAGAAGAAAAAGGAAGAGCTCTGGCCGTGCGCATTGCAAGTGTTCTTAAAGAACAAAACCCCGATAAAAATAAACTTGCCGAATATCAGCGTCTTGCAGAAATAGGCTGGGCCACTTTGTCACACCCCAAACACATCGTTTACTTAAATGATAAAGGACAAAAGGTACGGTCAGAGTTTGAGAATATGCTGTTGAATTATAAAAAGGCCGGCTTTTGGACACAAAGCAATTTTGATGCTTTTAAAAAACTTATAAAACAAATGCCTACTGTAGAACGTCCTAATGAAAACCTTTTTGTCGATGTCTTTGCCGGATGGGATGATGAAAAATTAAAGCTTCTTGTGGCATCCAGTTATAGAAGAGGCATACAGTTTAATCTTACCGACGGATGTAGTAATCGTTGCACCTTCTGTACGATTGGGGATGAGGCCCGCCCGCTGGAACATATGCCGTTTGTTTTTGCAATAAAAATAATGAAGCGCATCCACAAATTATTAGAGTCCTATGGCAGCGAACTTATCCCTTATTTTGACAGTGAGCCATTTGATTACTATGATGACGCAACAGGCGCCAGAATAAGCGACGTTGTGCGCCATGCCAAAGAAATTGGGTATAGAAAAATAAACATTGTCACGCACGGTCTTGGCGGCCGCCGCGCCGAAGATACCAGGGAAATAGCCAGTGAACTAGAAACCCCATTTGAAATCAGTTTTCATGTTTTCCATCACGATGTTATAGAATTTTTGCGGATGAAGAAAGAAGGAAAATTGTCAGAGCCTGAAGCAGAGAAACACCGAGGCGCGCTTATAGCTAAATACTCCAGCAGATTTATTCCTCTTATGCAAGGCGCGCTTGCCTCAAAAGCGGAATTTACGATACGAGGTTTTCACACCTGGGACATACCGCCCGAAATGGAAAGAGAGATCTCTTTTATAGAGTCAAAGGTTTGGGAAAATGTGGAACGTAGCGTAGGAAAAAGCGCGCTCGAAAAACGTGGTATTTATATTGAAAAAGCTCCTGTGGCATGGATAAACAGAGCAGCTTTAATGCTTAAGAACTTGGGGATGCCGGAAGATAAAATAAAAAGGCTTCGGGGAACAAGCGCAAGCGCCGGCTATTTTGAAAAAGACTATTTTGTTTCAATTGGCGCAGACGGCAGGCTTACTGCATTGCTGAGAGAGGGTGCCGGTATGGGCGAACATGGCGGGTATGTGCTTGAAGATACTCAATTCAGAACAGTTAAGGAACTTTTTGGCTCTTATGATTCCGAGGCATTTAAGGTATTCTTGATGCTTTTGCGGTTTATTGCAACCGTAAAATCGCAAGAATTAGATCGTCCGGTATTTAAACCGCAGGAATTAGATGCTGAACTTCTTGATTTTGTAACGTGGCTTTTAAAAAATGACCCAAAAAACAAACCTTATATATCCGGCCTTACATTACCGCAAGATATTGAGTATGTAACTTTAGGCGCTGAAAGACAACCCCCAAAAGCGAGCCTTAACTATTATAAACTATTATTTGAATTTAATTCTTTTAAAGGGTTATTGCCTCTTTTGAAAAACCTAAACGATAAAAATATACAAAAAGCATATAACCTGCTACGCGATGTACCCATTATTCCATATCTCGGGGTAAGAATTAATTGCCAGGGTAAAGGAAAATCGCGGGATACCGTACTTATGTCCGTATATAATTTTACAGAACCTGATAATCCTGTGTTGCAGCGAGACCTTTATAATTTTTTCAGGCGCTTTACGCTTGCCGACCGCGTTTTTATACCTGCCCAAGAAGGCGTAAAGCCTATGCCGCAGGAAGAACTGGAAGGTGAAAAGACATTTCCGGCATTTAGCGATTACTTACGGCAAACCGACCCAAGGGCAATGCATGATAAAAAAATATTGCGGCTTATAGCCCCGCTTATCGAAGCAATAGAATATGCAGAGCCCTTAGCAGCTGACGTAGAGGAAGATTACGGCGATCTAATGGACGAGGTTAAAAAGCTTCTGGAAGAATTCGGAATCTACAGACTGCGCGAGATAACTAATGAAGGGCATCGCCTGACAAGAGGTAAAACCATGGAACAGGTTCGGGGTGACCCGGAGTTGGTTCGAAAATTAAATACCCTGGAACTAGAACGCCAGGGAATAAGAAACCGAAATGAAAGCCGGCAAGTTGAAAATGCTAAGACCCTCGCCGGGCTTATTAAAAATTTAATTTTAAACAGAGAGGTTTATAACAAAGAATACGACGATAATTTATTAACTGCCATATCGGAAATGGAAGCAAATTTAACGCCGCATGATTTTGATACAATTAACAGAAAGGTCTATGAAACAGCAAGAAAACACGAACTTACGCAGGGTCAGGAAGTAGCGCTTCTTTCCGCATCTCTTCTTTTTATGCCTGCTTATGTAAGAAGCGCTTTATATGGCGAAGGAATTATATCACAGCTGCCAGAAGGCGAAAAGGCATACCCGTTGGAAGAGCCGGAAGGCATATTCCAATATCAGTTTATAGCAGCTGCAGGAACAACGCCCCGCGCCATCGACAACCTTGAACTTACCGGTAAGCTTAGGGCAACAGGATTTCTGCAGTTTGTTTTTTATAAAACAGAAGACGGCGATACCGGGATAATCTTCGGAGAACCAAAAACACTGCATTCCGACATTGTAAACGCAATTCCCGCAAGAGCTGTTTACGTAAAAGGTATTTTAACCGCTTCGGGCCTGCAGTTCGGAGGAATTTTCGGCAAGGATATAGAAGAAGTTTCACGAGCCGACATAGACAGCATGCATGAAATGCAGCAGGCGTTTACAGATAGCATTGCAGAAAACGGCATTACAAGAACAGATGCTGTAAAAATAGAAAACAAACAAAGTGCGGTCTTGTTTATAAACCCCATTACCGGTAAAGTCGCTTACTTTAGAGAAAAAAGGGAAGCACAGCAGTCTCACATAGAAATCATCAATGAATTAAATGAACAACTGCGCCTGGATATCCTTGCTTTGGCGGCAAAGAACGCGCAGGGCCAAAGAACGCAGCAGCCGCGATATATATTAAAAAGGCTCAATGATGAAACTAACGGCAGCATATATACCGTTAACGCCGACGGCACCATTAAGATAAATTCCCGCGCCTACGAAGAAAAAATAGACAGCTTAGCGGCGCAGCTGGTTAACGCAGCAGGCAATGTGCCTTTAGTTGACAGAAATTATTCCAATCTTTATACCATCATATACGGAGAGGCGCATATGCCGGGTGCGGAAGGTAAGACTGGCGAGCCGGTTCCTGTTATTGTAACCCAATTTGATGCCCCGCAGAGATTTGAAGACTTTTCTGTGTCCAGCGTAGAGCTGTATAAAGCTTTAACGACGTTGCCGCATCTAAGAGGGAGAAAAATTGTTTCCGGATTTTACAGCCAAGAAGGAAGGCTTGTTGAATTTCCGGATATTCCGTTGATGGACGATATGGTTGTTTATCTGCAGGATTCGGAAAAAGCGCAAAGCAAATATAAGGCAATCCTGGGGGGCAAAGGAGCGAATATCGGCGAGATGAATACGCTGAATATTCCTGTGCCCAATGGTTTTGTTGTTACAACAAACATGTATAGGGCATGGTTAGCCAACGGCAAAAAATTAAACGAAGAAATGAAAGCCATTATACTAAGAGCCATGGAAGAAGCCGGCTTATTGCAAAACGGCGCGCTGGATGTTTCCGTCAGAAGCAGCGCCGCGCTTTCAATGCCCGGCATGCTTGATACAAAAAAAGAAATAAAATCTTTGGACGAGCTTTACGACGCGGTGGAAAAGGTGTTTAACTCATGTGACAGCAGAAGAGCAACAGCCTATAGGCGCGCAGGCAATATTCCCGATAGCATAGGCACAGCTGTTGTTATTCAAAAAATGATTTACGGCAATTTTAATGACAAATCGCTTACAGGCGTTATATTTTCGCAGAATACCAAAACAGGAGAAGATAAAATTTACGGTGAATATTTAGAGGGCGCCCCCGGCGAGGAACTTGTTTCAGGGGGGGCAAGAAAGAGCGGAAAGCCCATTCTGTCCATAGACAGCTTGCGCGACAACAAGAAATATCCCAGCCTATACAGCCGGAAATATCCCGGCCTATACAGAATGTTGAAGCTGTACGCAGAGCGCCTGGAAGCTCACTTTGGGTATCCGCAGGAAATCGAATTTACCGTGGAAAACGGCACGCTGTATATATTGCAGACAAGAAACGCAAAAGCAACACCAGTCGCAACTATCAGGATGCTTAATAATCTGGTTTCCAGACAAGAGGTGCAAACACCGGCAGTAAAACAAAAGGCTTTTGAAACAGTACGCCCGCTTTTAAAATACCTTTCGGTGGCATCTGTAGACAAAGAGTCCGTGGAAATAGGAGACGAACTTGCAAAAGCTATAGCCGTATTTCCTGGAGCAGCATCGGGCGCTATTGTTTTTTCAGAGCAGGACAAAGAGGCGCAACTTGAAAAAGTGCGCAGGCATAAAAGAGAGGGTAAAAATGTTATATTTGTTGCCGAAGAAACCAGCGTAGAAGACGTAGAAACTTTCAGGGCAGCAGACGGGGTTGTGACTTTGACGGGCGGGGAGACAAGCCATGCGGCCAATATCGCAAGGGCGCTGAATAAACCCTGCATCGTGGGGGCTGAAAGTTTGGTGCTTGTTGAGGCAAACGGACAGCGGGCCTTAACTTATAAAGATAGAAATTTGGCAGGTTTTATATTCTCCGGGCAAGCAGGTATCCCTGAAAGCGATATCCTGACTATTGACGGCTCAGACGGCATAATTTATCATGGGCAACAAAAAATAAATCCTCCGGAAATTGACGAATCAGAATATTCCGCACTCAAGACTTTTGATGATGCGGTTACTTTTGTAGATAGGTATTTTCCGCTTACGGACTTGCAGAAAATTCCAGGCAAAGCCGTAAAAGGTCTAGTTACCAGCCGTACCGAAAGCGCACCGGTAACCTTTTTCCCGCGCGGCGAAATTTTAAAGTTTGTAGTAAGCCAAAGAGCTGTAAGCGCATTTGCTTCTGCGGCAACTCTGCATGAGAACATACACGTTGAAGGAACGCCAATAGTGGAAGGAGTTCTTAATCCGTCTACCAGAAAGATAGAGATTCGTCCTACGGATGCGTCAAGAGGCAAGCCCGAATTATTACAGGATGCGGTGAACGTTTTTAAAACTAAACTTGAAACAGATAAGAATATCGGGCCGCATCTTAACGGATTTACTTTTTCCGGAGCAGGAATTTTACAGGAAGTATTTAGATACAGGCCGACCGAAGGCGTAAAGCCTATGCCAGATGAAGAACCTTTGCCTCAAGGACTGCAGGTTATCGCAGAAAGGCTTGAGACAACGCCCAGATTAAACGCCGATCAGAGAGAAGCTGCTGTTCAGCTTTTGCGCAGCAATGCTGAAGTAATAACTGAGGTTCTTGCAGCAAGGGCAGATCTGGGAGACTTAGTAATCGAGGCTTTAATCGCCCGTATTATAACTAAAGTAAGGACAGGCCAGACTCAATTATTTACGCCGCAGGAACAAGCCGTAAGGCCGCAAGACAGCGTAAAGGAATTCCCGCAGGATACTTACGAAGCGTTATTTAATGTAACCAGCCAGCTATTGCAAGGCAAAAACAGCAGATTTAACGCAATCTTTGGCGAAACCCCGGGTCAGATAGGGCTTTTTATCGATACGGATACAGTCCTTACAAAATATGACAGGGATACATTAAAACAGATTGCCGGAAAAACAACGACAAGGGGCGAGCCAAAATTTAAGGTAGTAACATTGACGCAAGCAGGGAAACGAGAGCTTGAAGAAAAGTTAGGATTTAAGCCGGAAAATGTAACAACGCTGGATGATTATCTGTCAGATCGCGGATTTAATTTATCCGAGTTTGCAGAAACAGACATAACGGAAAAACTCGCAGCAGCAGCAGAGACAATGAAAGCCCAGATAGGCGCAAGGCAACCCGTAGGAATAGCTGTCGGCAGAAGCGTAACTATTGCCGGCAAAGAAATTAATATAGACGTAGACAGGTTGGCAGATAAGGTTAAGGCAAAAGAAGGCGTATTTGTATGTTCAGCTCAGCTGCCCAACACAGATATAAGAATAGGCAGTACCGCAATATCCAAAGAAAAAGCAATACTGTTTCAGCCCATGTTCGCTTCTTTGCTGGGAGCGTTTAATGGGTACATAGAAAACCCGGATGGTTCATATCCTATACTGATAATGCTGCCCGCAATAACTGATCCGGAATTCACAAAACGCATGGGTGAACTGGTGCGCAATATAGAGCTTATCGCCAGCCAGGCATAATGGATGGCGCCCCGTATCCCGGATCCGTCTGGGATACGGGGATATATAATTTGAAGCCGACAATCAGCAGAAAGAAATAGTTATGAAAAAGATAATAGCGATAATAACGATTTTCATTCTATCTTTGCCTAATGAAGGGTATTGTCTAAGGCCCATTGCGGCTGCGGTTAGCGCCTCCGGCGCTAAAAGCGGGCCTGTAGCGCAAATTCATCAGGCGCGAAGACAAAAACTCAAACTACTTAAAGGCAGATTTGATGAGTTGGGCGAAAGAAAATCTATCGCAGCAGAAGTGACTGTGCTGGCTAATGAAATATATGAATTTTTACAAATTCCCCAACCTGACCAAGACAAAATTATCAGCGCTTTAAGCAAAGAGAAGCAGGAGAATACTATCGAAGCAGCGCACATAGCCAATCTTTACAAGTCAGCAAATGAATTTATGGCCAGGACAGGCTCACCCCTGGTAAGGCAAAGGGCGCCATTATTGTTGGCAATTGAATATGTCAGAGACAGGCAGGAGCTATATCCTACTTTAAGCAAACAAATCAGGGATTTGGCAGAGCAGGAAGATTTTAATTTAATAAGCGCGCTGGACAGGATAGAGAGAAAAGACATAGAGGCCCTAAATTATTCAGATCTAACGTCTATAAGGGGCTTAGTTATAAAAATTTTTGGCAGGGCAAACGAAAAACAAAAAAGGCGCGAACAAGGAAAATCTTATGTTGAAAAAATTATCAAAACTGTAGCTACCCTTGATGGTTTCTCGGCAACAGAAACACAAGTGCAAGGTTTAAAAGATGCTATTTTTGGCACGCAGGAAGCAGTTTCCAAAACATTTATGCGAATGAGGCTGGATATACAGCTTTATCAGGCAGACCTGGAAAAAGAAGGCAGGGATTATAATATAGCAATGGCAGCAGATATTGTAATCTATCAGTTAAGCAGAAACGACTTGCAGGCTAATGGGGAAAGAAAAGCCGAGCTATTGAATGTAATTAACAACTTAAGGCAGGTCACAGGCCATAAGCCTCTAGGGGCAAGTTTTGTATATGAAGAAACAGGTGCTGACGCAAGGTATGGACAAGGGCCTAGTCAAGGCGCCGAAGGCCCTAGGGATGCAGGAGAAGATTATTGGTCAAGACGCGCAAGAGAAAGGGAACAATACGAAAGAGAGAGAAGCGAAAGAGAAGAGGAGGAAATAACCCAGCCGCAAAGAGAAAAGGCAGTTGAGGAAGAAATTGAAAGAGTAGAAAAAATGATACTCGATGAAGGCTTTGTATTAAAAGGAGAAGTTAAAGGCCGGGCACATAAAACATATAATGACAATTTGGCAAAGAGCGTATTTAGTAATTTAGATATCCAGTTTCCCGCCATGGCCAGTTTTAAGCATGGTATTACAGAATTCGAAGAACGCGATATGACCATTCATAAAAAAACATTTATAACAAAACGGAAAAAAGGAGAGCGTTTTATTGTTTATTTGCACGTAGTTACGCCAGCTTCTTATACGCAATATATAGGTAAAGGCTATAGCGTGAAAGTTGTTAGGGTGGATGATGAGCATGCGAGGGAAGGGGTATATGAAAAAGAACTAACAACTTATATGCCCGGGGAAGGTATGTTTTTGTTAGACGCAGGAGAAAAATTTACTTACGACAATGAAAACAACCGCATAACATTAGAAAGGCTGGGGCTGCACATAACCGTTGACACAAAGTTGCAGGTAGCAATTAAAGGAATAACATCTCATAACCTTATAACAGCCGTTGAAGAACACGGGAGAAGCCTGCTCTGGCCGGTCAGATTCTGGTCTTCGGCAGAACGGCCTACTGCCAGCAAGGAGCTTTTATTTATGCTTAAACAATATGCCTCAACAGCGGATATTACTATTTACGGATGCAGGAGCAGCCTCTATCAGTACGCGTTAATTGACGATACGGCAAACGACAGGGTGCTTATACTTAATTCAAAAGGCGGGATTATCTATTCTTCCACGGAAAAAGGTGCGATAGACAAAGAAACAATTACTTTTGTAACTCGCGATGCCAAGTATGCGGATGAATCAGAAAACACGCTAAACCTTAAAAGAGTGGACGGGGCAGCAGTTATGCTTAATCAATTCGGCACATTAGAAGAAAAAGGCCGCAAAAAGACAGACGTGCTCGCAGAAGAAGCGTGGGGGCTTATCCATACGCAGGTTCTCGTAGAATGTTACCATAGGTTACATGGGGTGTTTTACGAACAACGCGGGGGCAAAGAAGAGGCAATTGAAAAGTTATCCACCGACTTAAGGGACGATTACCCTAATTTAAGCAAAGACAGGGTAAAGACAACTGCTGAAAGGGCCCTGGAATTAGTAGATGAAATCCAAAAAGCAGAAGCTTTTTTACATGAAGAAGTTTTCCCGGGATATGACAAAAGCGCCAAAGGAACGATTTATTCATATCAAGTATGGCCGCATAGAAGCGGCTGGTACCAGACATATATGCACGGACACGGTGATGTTGAAGGGCTCGCAAACAATGCAATAGAGACCTTGCATATTGTAGGTGACTGGTGGGGCTCGGAAGATGAATCCCAGTTTGACATGACTGCCTTTGAATTTTATATTACAGACCAGGGACAGTTGAGGGTTGTATGTAAAGATGAGATGTCTAAACTGGAAGAAAAAAGCGAAAGAATGAACGGAATTAGCATAGCAAAACTAAAGGAATTTTTAGCGAGGTACCAGGGGCCCAGAGAAGATGTATTATTAATAGAAGCAGACCCATTTGCTTCTGCCACAGAAGGGCCTGGGCCTTATGGGTTTATTATGCTGCCGCTAAAAGAAAGCCCGGAAGACGGCACCAAAACGTTTCCTCAAGAGCTTAATGGCGCGCATGGTTATGAAGAGCTATTAGCAGTGGCAGCATAATTTAGCAAAAAGAAAAAAGAGGGCCGGGATTTTCCCGACCCATCAAAACCCGTATCCCGGATCCGTCTGGGATATGGGGATATATAATTTATAGTTGTCACAGATAACCTTCCGTGATATAATTTCCTCACTATTTTAAATATGCGCGAGTGGTGAAATGGCAAACACGTACGTTTGAGGGGCGTATGGCTTCGGCCTTGTGGGTTCAAGTCCCACCTCGCGCACCAAACTTTGCGAAACAAAGTTTGATCCTGAGAGAGCGTAATAATGCGACGAAAAGGAGCATTATAGCGAATCGAAGGACCTAATAAAACAGGAGACAGATATGCGAAATATAATTTTAGTAATATGTGCTTTTGTATTTGGACTTGTTCACCCATCTTTTGCGCAAGAGGCGGCCGGGCTTCAGCAAGAAACCCCCAAAACAGAAGAGATAACAGCGACAGCCTACTGCAATGACTGCAAATGGCATGGCGCAGAATCCGAACTTAAAGACGAAAAATGCCCTAAATGCGGCTCATCCAATTTAACAATAACAAGGCAGGTAAACCTGGAAGAGCAGCAAAGGCTGAAAGACCAACAGCAGACCATGGAACAGCTTAACAGGCAAAGAGAAGTTAATGATGTACAAAGGTCTATAGATAATATAAGGAAGATAAACGAATTTAACCAGCAGCAGCGCAATGTCGAACAGATAAACAAGATAAACGAACAAAACAGGAAAAGATAAGTATTTTTATTTTTTACTTTACATAGTGTTAATTATCTGGTATTTTAAATATATAATATGCATCTCGGTGGAATAATGGGAATTTTTGGTGGGAAGATTCCTTATTTTTTTAATGAGCAGATAAGTTATGTCGCGTAAGCGACATAACTTATAGCCTAAAAGGCGTCTGCGAATTATACCTGCCGAAGGCAGGCATGGTGGGGAATACATAAAAGGAGGAAAAGAGATGAAGACAATTAAAGTTACAGTAAGCATTTTTATTTTATTATTTATTTGCTCCAATATTTATGCGGCGCCCGCAGGCAATACTTCGGACAGCAAGATACCTTACGGCGACGGAGTCCTGAAATTAAAAAATACCATAGGCTCGGTAAAATTAAGTATCGATGCTGAATCTATTATTGACCGCGACCTTGAAAGCTCAGGCACGGTTACAGACGGAGGGCTTGAAGGCGAATGGTACCTTTTAAGGGTAGGTTATCCATTATTTGAAGAAGTGCTGGAGCCTTATGTAAAAATAGGAGTTTCGCACCTTGAAGCATCATGGAAACAGAACGGCACATTTACATTAATAAAGGGAGACAATGACCTGGCGTGGGGAATAGGCGCAAAATTTTTGGCATATGAGATTCCGAAAAACAGGGTAAAATTTACAATAGACGGCCAATACCGTTTTACAGAACCAAACATAGACGATGTAACTATTAACGATCCCTCAAGGACCGTTTCTGCTTCGGAATACAGCATAGGCGAATGGCAGATATCCGGCATTGTAAGCCTGGAAATACCGTTTGGCCAGAAAAGCCGTTTTGACAAATCCGATATTTATTCTTTAGTCCCGTATGTAGGCTTAGGGTACAGCGATTGCAAGGTAACAGGCAAGTTCACCTACGGAGCCTCAGAATACAATATTAAAGAACCGGGCAGCGACAAAAAAGTAGTCCTTATAACCGGCTGCGACTTCCTGACACCGCAAAACGTATCAGTAAACGTAGAAAGCAGGCTTATAGGGGAAACCTCTGTGAGCGCAGGCGGTACAGTAAAGTTTTAATATTTTAATATAACCCCGCCCTTCCTAAATAGTAATTTAAAATACTTAAGGAAGGGCGGGGTTTTTCCTTGCCCATTTATATAAATTTTGTTATACTCTTATGAACTTAGTAGCGGAGCCTTAATGGTCCGCTACTAAAAATTACTATGGCCCTATAGTCTAGCCCGGTTTAGGACATCGCCCTCTCACGGCGAAGACACGGGTTCAAATCCCGTTGGGGCTACCAGAAAGCGAATTAAGTGTGCCGGGGTAGCTCAGTGGTAGAGCGCGGCCCTGAAAAGGCCGGCGTGGGCAGTCCGATTCTGCCCCCCGGCACCATTAATTTATGCCCACGTAGCTCAGCTGGTAGAGCAGGGCTTTCGTAAAGCTCAGGTCGTCCGTTCAAGTCGGACCGTGGGCTCCAAGCTTGCCAAAGGCAAGCGCGATCCTGAGAGAGCGTAATAATGCGACGAAAAGCCTGCCTGCCGGCAGGAGGGAGCATTATAGCGAATCGAAGGACCTATTCTCCATGGCTAAAATAACAGAAGTCCTCAAAAATAAAAATTTCTTCTTTCTGTGGCTCGGCCAGATTATTTCACAATTTGGAGACCGCCTTACACAAATGGCCTTAATAGGCCTTATCTATAAAAAAGCCCCGGGTTCTGCTTACGAGCTGGCGAAGCTTTTTACTTTTACCATCATACCCGTATTTATAATAGGCCCGGTAGCCGGCGCTTATTCGGACAGGTGGAACAAAAAATATACAATGATCATAAGCGATATAATACGGGGTATTTTAATATCTTTAATTGCCGTATATTGCTATCTTATCCCTAAGTTTGAGCCCATTTTCCCGGTTTATATAATTGTTTTTATCGCGTTTTCTATGGCGCGTTTTTTCCTGCCAGCGAAAATGTCCATTATCCCTGACCTGGTTCCCCAGGATAAGCTGCTTCTGGCAAATTCCCTGATAAACACCACAGGCATGATAGCGGCGGTGCTGGGGTTTAGCGTTGGCGGCATATTTATATTGCCAAAATTCGGAGTAAGAACAGGATTTATCATTGACGCTGTAACATTTTTTATTTCCGCTGCCTTTATATTGTTCATCAAGCTAAATCATGCAGAAAAAACAACTGTTTATAAGGAATATATATATAATTTAAGCAAAGGAATAACGCAGGCAATCAATAAATCCGTACTCGCGGATATAAAAGAAGGCCTGGGGCACTTACTGCACCAGAAAAAGATGCATTTTGTCGTCGGAATATTGTTTGTCCTGTGGAGCGCCATAGGCGCAAGTTATGTGGTAACCATAACATTTATACAGCGTACTCTCGGTACCGGCACTGAGGCCCTGGGGTTTCTGGTGATATTTTTCGGTTTGGGATTACTTTTGGGGTCTTTGGTATATGGAAAGTTCGGGCATCTTTTTTCTAAAACAAAAGCGCTGTTTTTAAGCCTTACGCTGGGGGGTATTACAATAGTGCAATTTGTTATTTTTATAGCGGCGCACCCGTTTTTTTATGTGGCCGCGGGTCTGGTCGCGCTCTTCGGACTTTTTATCGCGCCGATTATGATATCGTCAAACACAATAGTGCATGAGTTGATACCCGAAGAATTACGAGGCAGGGCATTTTCTTCACTTGAGGCGGTTATGCACCTGGCATTTTTAATTTTTATGCTGCTGGTTTCCATTGTAGCGGAATTTATAGATACGTCGTATGTCTTGATTACTGTCGGGATACTTTGCGCGTTCGCGGGTATTTTTGGCTTAAGGAAGGCCGGCAATTAAAGAGGTTTTTTCTTCTCGTCGTTTTCCTTGGAGCATTGTTTAGAAAAATCACAGCGGTCGCAGCAGATATTTTCTTCGCCGCGTTCTCCGCGGTACCATTTGGTCTCGCAACTCCAGTAAAACTGGCATCTCTGACAGCAATTTGAGTTCATATTTTTTTACCCCTGCACCAATATATTGGCGTAGGGATGTACCTCTTATCTAATTATAATGCTCAAACACACCAGTGTCAATGGTTTGCGGTAAGATTTTTCAAATATATTCGACAGTTGACAGGATATGATGGAGTTAATATAATACTAATATTATGATAAGCGCAGCAATGACATTCCCGGGCGGGGTTCACCCGCCGCACTTTAAAAAACCGGCAAATAAAATACCCATAAAAAAAGCAGCCCTGCCGAAGCAGGTTGTAATACCGTTAAGCCAGCACATAGGCGCAATATGCGAACCGCTGGTTTCTGTAGGGGACAAGGTAAAACCAGGAATATTAATCGGTAAGTCTGATAAATTTGTTTCAAGCTTCGTGCACGCATCTGTTTCCGGCGAGGTGATAAAAATAGAACAAAGGCCGCACCCCTTATCCGGCCTGTGCAATTCAGTTGTTATAGAATCCGACGGAACAGACGAAGCAGGCTTTACGCAACAGGAAAGTAACGCCGATAGTTTAAAACCGCAGGAAATAATAGATATCATAAGGCGCTCAGGCGTGGTAGGCTTAGGCGGCGCATGTTTTCCCACGCACGTTAAGCTTACAAGTATTCCAAACAAAAAAATAGACACGTTTGTCTTAAACGGCGCAGAGTGCGAGCCTTATCTTTCCTGCGACCACAGGCTTATGCTCGAGCGCCCAAAAGACATAATCAAGGGTATGCTTTTAATTATGAAGGCAATAGGCGTTACAAAAGGCTTTGTGGCAATAGAGGATAACAAGCCGGATGCCGTTGAAGCCATGAGAGCCGCATTAAACTCAACGCTCAATACCCAACACTCAATACAAATAGTAACCCTTAAGACAAAATACCCGCAAGGCGCGGAAAAACAAATAATAAAAGTAATTTTAAACAAAGAAGTGCCGGCAGGGGGGCTTCCTTTTGATGTCGGCTGCCTCGTCGATAATGTCGCAACAGCGCTGGCTGTTTATGAAGCGGTTTATTATAAAAAACCATTGTATGAAAGAGTAATAACTGTTTGCGGCGACGCGGTAAAAGAACAGGCAAACCTGCTTGTCAGGATAGGCACGCGGGTTTCAGATATACTCCAACAATGCGGCTTAAGTTCGCAGCAGCCAGGCAAGATAATTTTCGGAGGGCCGATGATGGGGTTTTCGCAATACACCACAGACGTGCCAGTTATAAAAGGAACAAGCGGTATTATATTTTTATCGCAGGCTAAAGTAGACAAGTCCGTTGAAAGCGTTTGTATAAGATGCGGAAACTGCCTTGATGTTTGCCCCATGAAATTAGCGCCTACAACCCTTATGAACCTGATAAAACTAAGAAGATACGCCGAAGCCAAAGAGATAGGCGTGGATAATTGTTATGAATGCGGCTCTTGCGCATATGAATGCCCTGCCAAGATACCGCTGGTCGATTATATGAAATTAGGGAAAAATGGATAACGTTATTAACGTATCAATAGCGCCGCATATTAAGTCGAAAAACTCGACGAAAAAAATAATGTGGGCAGTCGTGCTGGCCCTTATACCGTCGGGCGCTGCCGGAGTTTTTATATTCGGTGTAAAGGCGCTTTTAATAATCATTGTTTCAATATTATCTGCCCTGGCAGCTGAATGGGTAATAATTTCAGCCAGAAAGCAGCAAATCTCTATTTTTGACGGCAGCGCGTTTTTAACAGGCCTTCTTCTGGCCTATAACCTTCCGCCGCAGGTCCCATTGTGGCTTCCGGCAGCAGGCGCGTTTTTCGCAGTTATAATTGGAAAGCAGGTATTTGGCGGCTTGGGCCATAATATATTTAACCCGGCATTGTCAGGCAGGGCGTTTTTGATGGTATCGTGGCCTGTTTATATGACTACCTGGCAGCTGCCGCGTTGGAATATCGTGGATACTGTCACCACCGCAACGCCGCTCGCTCTGTTTAAACATAAAAGTTTCGGTATGCTAAACAATGTTACATATTGGGACCTTTTTATAGGTAACAAGGGTGGATGCATAGGTGAAGTCTCTGTAGCCGCGCTCCTTATAGGCGCAGCTTACCTTCTCTGGAAAAAATATATCTCATGGCATATACCTTTAACATATATCGTGACAATCGCGCTGACAAGCTGGGCCTTTAACGGCAAAAGCGCTTTTTTTACAGGAGATGCTTTATTTTTTATATTATCAGGCGGGCTTATATTAGGCGCATTTTTTATGGCGACAGATTATGTAACAAGCCCGTTAAGCTCCAGGGGAAAGATTGTATTTGGCGTATCCTGCGGCCTGTTGACGTTTGTAATAAGGAAATTTTCTGGGTACCCCGAGGGAGTGTCTTATTCCATATTAATAATGAATGCCGCTGTTCCGCTTATCGACAAATACACTTTTCCTAAATGGTTTGGAAAACGGACAGCGTAGTTATCCACAACGTAGCGGACCCTTAAGGGTCCCTGCTAATGAAAGGCGACATGAATCGGATGGTAAAATTCGGGGTTATATTAGGGGCTATCTGCCTTACAGCAACTCTTGTCTTGGCTGCAACGTACGAATTTACAAAACCAAAAATAGACGCTCAGCTTAAGACAGAAGAGCAAACCGCCTTAAAAGAAATAATGCCTGAGGCAGACAGCTTTATCGAGGATTCTTTAGGGAAAATAGATTATTTTAAAGCGCTAAAAGGCAAAGACCTTGTAGGCTATTGTATAAAAGTTACAGGCACAGGCTATAACGGTTATATCCGCATTATAGCGGGCATAGACACAGCAGGCGTTATAAAAGGCGTAAAGGTATTGGAGCATTATGAAACACCGGGCCTTGGCGCAAGGATTGATGAGATAAAAACAGGCGAGAAGGAACCTCATTTTTTAAGGCAATTTACGGGGAAACCAGCGAAAGAAATTTTTGTTAAGGAAAATATAGACGCGATAACAGGCGCGACAATATCAAGTGCGGCAGTTACAAATGCCATACGTGATACTGTCAGCGAGTTTTTATCAAAGATAAAAAAATGAACCCCGCCCTTCCTTCGAGTATAAACAAGCGGAGGAAGGGCGGGACGATGAAAGGAAGAGCGGGGTGAAATTATTAGGCGAATTTATAAAAGGGCTCTGGAGAGAAAACCCGACCTTCAGGATTGTCCTGGGGCTGTGTCCCACGCTTGCTGTGTCAACGAGCGTTGTAAACGGCATAGGCATGGGTGTGGCGGCGACATTCGTGCTTGTAGGCTCAAATATATTTGTGTCTCTTATAAGAAACATAGTCCCTGACAAAGTGCGCATTCCCTGCTTCATTGTCGTTATCGCTACATTCGTTACTATCGCAGATTTATTTATGAAGGCATACACCCCCACATTAAGCAGGTCACTGGGCATGTTTGTTCCATTGATAGTCGTAAACTGCATTGTGCTCGGGCGCGCGGAAGCGTTTTCGTCGAAAGAACCGCCGCTTAAATGCATATTCGATGCTTTAGGCATGGGCCTGGGGTTTACCTGGGCGCTTATGTTGATATCTGCGATAAGAGAAATTTCAGGAAACGGGACCATAATGGGAATTTATGTAAGCAAAAGTTTTGAGCCGCCGCTGTTTATGATACTTGCGCCAGGCGCGCTTTTGACAATAGGGCTTTTAATAGGCGCGATAAATTATTTCACGGCAAAAAGGAATCGCTGATGGACCTGGGAAGCTATATAACCATAATAATAAGCACAGTCTTTATAAACAATTTTATACTTTCGCGGTTTTTAGGCCTGTGTTCCTTTATAGGAGTGTCAAAGCAGATAGGCCCGGCAGTGTCCATGGGCGCTGCAGTCACGTTTGTTACAACCATGGCATCCATCATAAGCTGGCTTATTTATTATTTTATACTTATTCCGTACCACCTTGAATATTTAAGGACAATAAGCTTTATTCTGGTAATAGCCTCGTTTGTGCAGTTTACGGAAATCGTAATACAAAAGAAAGCCCCGTCGCTTTACAGGATATTCGGCATATACCTTCCGCTTATTACAGTAAATTGCGCGGTTTTTGGCGTAGCTGTTTTAAATACAGACGTGTTTTTCTTCGCGGGCAAAGCAGTAGCCGGGAGTTTCTTAAAATCCGTGCTGCAGGGTTTTGGCGCAGGCGCAGGTTATACGCTGGCGATGTTTTTAATGGCAGGTATAAGGGAAAGGCTTGAGTTTGCGAAAGTGCCGCGCTGTTTAAAAGACGTGCCAATAACATTTATAATCGCAAGCCTTATGTCTTTGGCATTTTTGGGTTTTAGCGGATTTAAAATATGATAATACACATATTGACACCTGTTATAGCGATGGCAGCGCTCGGGCTTATATTCGGCCTGGGGCTTGCGTATGCATTAAAGATTTTCGGTATACAGATTGACCCAAAAGCAGCGCTTATTATTGCAAGGCTCCCGGGCGCTAATTGCGGCGCCTGCGGCAAAGCAGGCTGCGCGGGGTTTGCCGAGGCATTGGTAAATGGCGAGGCAATACCCTCGTCCTGCGTTGTAAGCAACGAAGAGGCGCGAAAATCAATAGCAGAGCTTTTAGGCATCGAACACAACGTAAAAATTAAGACAATAGCAACTCTTATATGCAAAGGCGGCGTAAACGCAAAAGACAAATTCGTTTATAAAGGAATAAAAGGTTGTAAGGCAGCGATGCTTACTTTTGGAGGGCAAAAGGTATGCAAATATGCCTGTGTAGGTTTCGGCGACTGCGCAATTGTTTGCCCTTTTGACGCAATAATAATGGGGCCCGATAACCTTCCGCATATCGACGCAGACAAATGCACTGCCTGCGGAAAATGCGTGCATATCTGTCCCAAAAAAGTCCTTACGTTAACACCAGTTGATAAAATTTTTCACATAGGGTGTAACTCCAATGACAAAGGAGCGGATGTTGTAAAGGCGTGCAAGATAGGCTGCATAGCGTGCGGTAAATGCAAAAAGGCCTGTCCTGTAAATGCCATTATAATAGAAAATAATCTGGCGAAAATAGATTATAATATATGTAAAAATCACGGCAAATGTTTTGAGGTATGCCCCATGCATACAATATATAAAAGAGTATAACCAAAAAGGAGACGCAATATGGCAGAGGGGGTAATTAATTTCACGAATGACAATTTCCTGGCGGAAATAGAAAAAGGAGTGGTTCTTGTGGATTTTTGGGCAGCCTGGTGCGCGCCGTGCAATATTCTGGCGCCGGTTGTGGATGAAATCGCTAAGGAATACAAAGATAAAATAAAAGTAGGCAAGCTTAACGTAGACGATAGCCAGAAGACAGCAGCAGACTTCGGGATAGTCAGCATACCCACCATTATTATTTTTAAGGATGCAAGAGAAGAGGCCAGAATAATTGGAGTCGTGCCGAAAGAAACGATAAAGCAAAAGATAGACCGCCTGCTTTAAGCAAAGAAAGGGAAAGTTTAGGTGCAAGACATAGCCCTGCTTTTAGACATAGGTACTACTACAATAAAAGGCCTTTTGCTGGATAAGGCTAAGAGCAAAGAAATAATTTCCGGGCTTATATTAAATGAACAGGTTAAATATGGCGAAGATATTATAAGCAGAATGGATTTTTCATTAAAAAACCCGGGCAACGGCAGATTGCTGCAGGATGCGGTGCTAAAATCCGCAAACAGGCTTATCGCAAATTTAAGCAAAAGCTCGTCGGTAAAAGCATCCGGCATAAAAGAAGCAGTTGTTGTATGTAATACCGCAATGCATCATCTTTTCCTGGGCCTTTCAGTAAAGCTGCTTATAAGGCCCCCCTACAAAGCCCTGCAAAAAGGAGAACTTACAATAAAAGCAAAAGCAGCCGGCCTTAAAATATATCCTGAAGCGGATGTTACGTTTTTACCGAACATCGGAGGTTTTGTTGGCTCAGACGCAGTAGCGTTTATAATCGCATCAGGCATGTATAAAACAGGCCCCATAAAACTTGCAATAGACTTAGGAACAAACGGGGAAATTTTGCTGGGCAATAAAGATAAAATTTTAGTAACATCAACAGCAGCAGGCCCGGCATTTGAAGGCAGGCATATAACATGCGGTATGAGCGCGCGGGAAGGCGCTATAGATAAAGTAAAAATCGCCGACAGCGGCGTAGTAAAAATTTCCGTCATAGGCAATGTCTCTCCAAAAGGCATATGCGGCAGCGGCCTGATAGACGCCATTGCGCAGATGCTGGAATGCGGCGCAATGGATAAGACAGGCAGGATGAAACAGGATAAGTTTGTTTTATATAAAAAGAAAAATAAGAAAATCTATATAACGCAATCCGACATAAGGAAGATACAGCTTGCAAAAGCAGCCATATACGCGGGCGTAAAGGTGCTTATGAAGCAATTAAATATTAAACAAGAGGCCCTGTCGGAAATTTTAATAACAGGTTCTTTCGGCAACTCCATAAACGCTAAAAACAGTATTCGCGCAGGTATTATACCCGGTGTTTTAGAATCAAAGGTAAGGTTTATAAAAGACGCGCCGCTTTTAGGAGCCGAAAAATACACATTATCAAAACAGATAAGGTCAGGCCTTACTTCAATATTAAGCAAAGCAAAAAGAGTCCCTCTCATAAGAAGGGACTTCATGGAAACTTACGCAGAAAGCATGAGGTTTGTAGCATGATTTACCCCGCCCTTCCTCCGGATAAAAATGGCACAAAGGAAGAGCGGGGCAAAGAAAGGAAGGGCGGGGTGAACATAGCTGTATTCTGTTCAGGTTATGGTTCTAATTTCCAGGCAATAATAGATGCCTCAAAAAAAGGATTATTGGACGCAAAGATAGTGCTTATGGTCTGCGACAACAAAGACGCGCTTTCGCTGCAAAGGGCAAAAAAAGAAAACATACCCACATTGCTGGTTCTGAAGGAAAATTTTAAAACAAAAGAAGATTTTGAGAATAAAATCATAAACCAAATTGAACAAAGCAATGTCAGCCTCATATGCCTGGCAGGCTTTATGCGGATCTTAAGCGCTGAATTTATAAAAAAGTATCAAAATAAAATCCTGAACGTACACCCCGCTCTTTTGCCCGCGTTTAAAGGCGCGCACGGCATAAAAGACGCGTTTGATTACGCCGTTAAGGTAACCGGCGCAACTGTGCATTTTGTTACAGAGCAGATGGATTCAGGCCCAATAATTTTGCAGCAGGCCGTAAAAGTGGATGAAAGCGATACGCTCAAAACCCTGGAAGAAAAGATACACAAGGTAGAACATAAACTATACCCCGAGGCAATAAGGCTTTTTATCGACGGAAAACTTGAAATACGGGGGAGAAAAGTAAGGATTTACCCCCACACTAATTTTGAAAAAAAGTAGATGTGGAGGTAAAGGCTAATTTTTAAAATATGCTAAAAATATTTAAAATAGTTCAATTTTAAAATTGGTGTGGGGGTATACCATGACAAACATAAAATTCGGCACCTCAGGCTGGAGAGCCATTATAAGCGATGAGTTTACCTTTAGTAACGTAAGGCTTGTGACACAGGCGATTGCGAATTACTTAAAGCCGCAAAGTCCGACGAAAGTCGTTGTAGGATATGACACAAGATTTCTTTCAAAAGAATTTGCGCTGGAATGCGCCAAGACCCTGGCCGCAAACGGGATAAAGGTGTTGCTCTCAGAAAGAGATGTTCCAACTCCGGTTATTTCTTATCAGATGCTTAAAAATAAAGCGCAAGGCGGCATAAATTTTACAGCCAGCCATAATCCCCCCGAGTATAACGGAATAAAATTTTCTCCCCAAACAGCTGCTCCCGCCCCGCCTGAAGTTACAAAAAAGATAGAAGAGGAAATAAGGAGATTGCAGAGCGCAGAAAACAAAGTGCAGACAGCAGAAGGTGAAGCCAGTATAAAAAACATAACCAGGTTTAACCCCGCTCCCGCATATCTTTCCAGGATAAAACAGCTTGTTAAATTAGACGCCATAAAAAAGGCCAAGCTTAAAATAGCGGTGGACTGCATGTATGGCACTGCAAGAGGATATTTAGACAACACGCTAAAAAGCACAGGCTGCAAAATGAAGGTACTGCATGACTGGTTAAACCCCTGTTTCGACGGGAAAAGGCCTGAGCCTGCCAGGGAAAACATAGAAGAGCTTATCGCGCTTGTTAAAAAGGATAAATTAAATTTAGGCCTGGCATGTGACGGCGACGCGGATCGCTTTGGGATAGTTGATTCAGACGGCACAATTATCACCCCTAATCAGGTAATATCTCTTTTACTTTATCATCTGTTTAAGACAAGGCCGGTAAGAAAAAACCCAATTGCGGCAAGAACGGTTGCGACAACGCATATGATAGACGCAATCTGCGGCAAGCTGGGCATAAAAGTTTATGAAACTCCGGTTGGATTTAAATATTTCGCCGATTACCTTAAAAATGACAACTGCATAATCGCAGGGGAGGAATCCGGCGGCCTTTCCATAGGAGGGCATTTACCCGAAAAAGACGGAGTATTGGCGTGCCTTTTAATGGCAGAGATGATTGCGATAAATAAAAAACCCGTAAAAAAATTGCTGGGGTCTTTGTATGAAGAATTCGGGCATTTTTATTTTGAAAGAATAGACCTGCGCATGCAGCCACGCCAAAAAGATGAATTAATGGATATGATGATAAATAAAACACCTCCAACCTTCGCGAACCAGCAGGTATTAAGCGCCGATAAAAGGGATGGTTGTAAGCTTTTGTTTAAAGACAGCTCCTGGGCATTATTCAGGGCCTCGGGCACAGAGCCTATAGTAAGGTGTTATTTTGAGGCAAACACAACCAAAAGGCTAAAAGAATTAATAGCCGCAGCTAAAGTATTAGTAAAGGGATAGCCGTGTTCTTGTTTAAGGGCAGTGTATTTTTGTTGACATATTTTACATATTAAAGTATAATCCCCGACATCATGAAAAATTTAATAAAAGACATAAAGGCAAGAGAAATATTAGACTCACGCGGTAACCCCACCGTAGAGGTTGACGTTATCCTTACAGACAACTCCCTGGGCCGCGCAGCAGTGCCAAGCGGCGCGTCTACAGGCGAACACGAGGCAATAGAGCTTCGTGACAAGGATAAAACCCGCTATAAAGGAAAAGGCGTCCTTAACGCCGTTTCAAATGTAAACGATATCATAGCCAAAGAGCTAAAAGGCAAAGACCCATTCAAGCAGAGAGATATAGACGAACAGCTTATAGAGCTGGATGGCACGGAAAATAAGTCAAAATTAGGCGCAAACGCCATATTAGGCGTTTCCCTGGCAAACGCAAAGGCAGCGGCAATAAGTGAAAATTGCCAGTTTTTCGAATATATAGGAACAAAAAAGGCAAACATACTGCCTGTTCCGATGATGAACATTTTAAACGGCGGCGCGCACGCGGATAATAACGTGGATTTGCAGGAATTTATGATTATGCCGACAGGCGCAGGCTCTTTTAACCGGGCCTTGCGTATGGGCGCGGAGGTTTTTCACACGCTAAAAAGTATTCTCCATGAAAAGAAAATGTCCACGGCCGTAGGCGATGAAGGCGGTTTTGCACCGGATTTAAAATCAAACGCCGAAGCAGTGGAGGTAATATTAGAATCAATAGAAAAGGCAGGATACAAACCGGGCAAAGACATTGCAATTGCGCTTGACCCTGCATCCAGTTCCTTTTTTGAAAATGGCAAATATATGCTGTTTGCGGAAGCAAAAAAAGAAAACTCATCCGACGACATGATAGAGTTCTATTCAAAATGGGTCAGCAAATACCCGATAATCTCCATAGAGGATGGGCTTGCAGAAGACGACTGGGACGGCTGGAAAAAGCTTACTGACAGAATGGGCAAAAAGATACAGATTGTAGGAGATGACCTTTTTGTTACCAATACCAAGAGGTTTAAAATGGGGATAGAGAAAAAGACAGCGAACTCTATCCTTATAAAAGTTAACCAGATAGGCACGCTTTCTGAAACATTAGACGCGATAAACATGGCGAAAAAGGCCGGATATACCGCAGTAATATCTCACCGCTCCGGGGAAACCGAAGATACCACCATATCCCATCTGGCAGTTGCCACAGGCGTAGGCCAGATAAAGACAGGCTCTGTGTGCAGGACTGACCGTATTGCCAAATATAACGAGCTCTTAAGAATAGAAGAATTTTTAGGCAAAAGGGCAAAGTTTGCCAGGATGCCTTACGCAATATAACAGCGCATAAAAAGATAAATGTCCCGCAAGTCAAAACTGGCGATAGCTATTTTTATACTGCTTGTGCTTTTAGCTGTTTTTGTGCCCGGTTATTCGAAATTACAGAAGCTTAAAAGCGCAGAAGAAGACTTGACACAACGCCAGGAAGAACTTAAAATAGATAACGCCAAGTTAGGCAAACAGGAAAAGGGCCTCAAGGAAGACCCGTTCTATATAGAAAAGACAGCCCGCGAGAATATGAAGGCGACTAAAAAGGGCGAAGTGATTTATAAGGTAATAAATGAAGATACAGTTGGCCGCTAAGCCGCAACAACTTAGAGTGGGAGATGTAGTAGACGCCGAGATTTACAAAGTTACTAAATTCGGCGCATTTGCAAAACTGCCGCTCGGCAAAAGGGGCTTAATCCACATATCTCAGATATGTGATTCGTTTGTAGAGAACATAAGCGAACACCTTAAGATAGGCGACAAGCCAAAAGCGAAGATCGTCGCCATAGACAAAGACAGGATAGACCTAAGCCTTAAAATGAAGGATTATACAAGCTGCTATCCTAAAGACAAAGATTTTAAGTCCTCGGAGTTCGAAGAAAAACTCAAAGGCTTTTTTAAAGATATATAAACCAAAATTTTGCGGGGTGGAGCAGCCAGGTAGCTCGTCAGGCTCATAACCTGAAGGTCTTGGGTTCAAATCCCAACCCCGCTACCAAATTTTGCAAAGCAAAATTTGATCCTGAACGAGCGTAATGAAGCGACGAAAAGCCTGCCTGCCGGCAGGCAGGGAGCTTCACAGCGAAGTGAAGGACCTGTATTTATGTTAAAAATTAAAAAATATATTCCAATATTTCTATTTTTAGTTTTGTGCTTGAGTTTTTCAGGCTGTGGCATAAAAGGGTTTATAAGAAACATACAGGACGGCATAAAAAATTTTGGCGCCGCAACCAAAACAGGCCAGGGCCACCGATAAAATTTTACCCACCGGAAATTTTGCTTGACAAGGTGGGGTTTTTTTGTTATTCTTTATAAAGAGTTTTTAAAATACGTAGTAGAAAACTTTTTAAAGTGGTATTTACGCCTTTCGCTTCGCTCGGCCTGCCTGCCTTCGCCTGCCGAAGGCAGGGACAGTTTGCCGAGTATAAGCTAAAGCAAATTTGGAGGTAAAAATGGTAATAAGACATACTTTATTCAGGGATCAGGTTCTTTCCGATAGAGAAAGAAAAAATTTGGCTATATTGGATGTTGTAAGAAAAAGCGGCCCGGTGACAAGAACTGAAATATCCAGAGTTACAAAGCTTAACATAGTAACAGTTTCCAATTACGTGAATAGTTATATAGAAAAAAGCCTTGTTGTTGAAAAAGGTTTTGATGTTTCCACAGGAGGCCGTAAACCAACGCTGGTAGAACTTAACGCAAAGCAGGGCTATGTCATCGGGATTGATATAGGGCCTGTAAATATGACAGCCATTTTAACTGATTTGGCTAACACTGTAATAAATAAGATCAAAAAGCAGCGTCCTGAAGGCCCTATGAACGAAGTCATAACCAGTTCCATTGAAATGGTTTATGAGATAATAGAGAAATCCAAAGTAGATAAAAACAAAGTAAAAGGCGTAGGCTTAGGCGTATCAGGGGTAATAGACGCAGTGGCAGGCACCGTAAGAGACACAGACCCCATAAGAGGCCAAACCACAGGCAGCTATGTTGCTGTAAAATCCATGATAGAGAAGGAATTCAATATACCTACTTTTGTGGGCAATGACGCGACTGTAGCGGCATTTGGCGAAAAGCGCTTAGGCCTGGAGCAGGAAGTGGATGATATGCTTTTTATATACTCAGACGTAGGCTGCGGCATAATAATAAAGGGTGAGATATATTGCGGCGCCGGCGGCAGCGCAGGCGAATTGCAGCTATCTTTAGACAGCCCCTATGCCAGTAAATATATGGAAGGCGTAAAAGACCCGGCATATTTAAAGCCATGGGGCGTTGATTTAGGCATAACCAACGAGGCGAAAAAGATATTATCCAAAGAAAAGTTATCCTCAAAAATACTTGACCTGGCAGGCGGGAACATAGATGATATCAATATTGATATGGTTATAGAGGCAGCCAAGGCAGAGGATAAAATGGCGCTGGAACTGCTAGAAGACGCAGGCCACCATTTAGGGGTAAGGATAGCCTATCTTATCAATTTATTTAACCCGGAAATAGTAGTTATAGGCGGCGGCGTTGAAAGGGCAGGAGAGCTTTTCTTAGGGCCTGTAAGGCAGGCAGTTAGGGCTCTGGCTTTTGAGGAGCCTGCAAATACAGTTAAAATAATACCTTCAAGGCTTGGAGACAGCGCCATTGCGCTTGGAGCAGCAGCCCTGGTATTAAGAGAAATATTCGCTCAAATTTAAAAAACCCACTTGACAAAACATATCACGCATGATATAGTCAATCAGCAGCTGTGATACGGATGATACTGTTATGATACGGTTAACGCCTACTAATAAGCAGGCAGGGAGACGGTGGTGGGTCGTCTTTTTTTATTCTTAATAGCTGGATTATTAATTATAGTAGTTATTTCAGGAGCCTCTTTATGCGCAGCTGAACCAGCTGCTCTAAGCCCTCAGAATGCCTCATACTTTCTAGCAGATATTCAATATCAAATTTTTCCTGCCCACACAAATGTCATAATAGGCACAAACCAGAAAATAGAATACGTTTATTATACCCTTGATAACCCCTATAGAATCGTCATAGATTTAATAGGGGTTATTTATTGCGACCTTGAGCAAAAAATAGAGATAAAAGACGGCCCCATAAAATCTATCAGCATAATGGAAGACAATTCAATAAAAGAAACCCCGCAGGGCCTTGACAAATATTTTTACCCCGTGGATTATATTATCGTTGAGCTAAACGAAAAATATTCCTTTGATACCTTTTACTCAAAAGACGGCAAAGTGATAGTCGCGCAGATACAGGCAAAACTTCCCCAGGCAGAAATAGCAAAGCAGCCGGAGAACACCCGGGCAAAGCTGCGCGAGGCTGCCGAAGAACCTGTGGTAATAGAAGACGTTGAGTATGAAGTTAATCCGCAGTCTTCTATAATAGCGGTTAGCGCAGATAAAAATTTTTCAGCGGTTGTATATGAAGAGTATAACCCTTATAGGATAGTTTTGGCTCCCGAAGAAGATACTTTTTGTGAGCTCGAAGAAAAAATGGAGCCAATGGATGGCCTGGTTAAATCCATAACTATAAACAGAAGCTCCTCGTTTAAAAAATTTAACAGAGGAGGCAGCCTTTTTTACCCGGTAAAAAATATAATTATAGAACCGATAATGCAAATGCCTTTCAGCCTGCACACTGCCGATAACGGCAAAATTACGCTTGTGCGCGTAGAAAACGTAAAAGCTTCAGAGCAGATAATAGATACCGGAGAACAGAAGCCGCAAGAAGAAAAACCGCGACCGGCAGAGAAAGAAAAAATTCTTCAACCTAAAACGCCGGAAAAAATCCAGCAGTCCGTGCCGCAGCATCAGGAGCAGGAACCTTTTACGCCGCAGGAGAAACAAGAAATAGTTGAAGAAATCACCCAAAAGTTGTATGAAAAACAACAGGACTTTTTTGCGCATCAGGAGCAGGAGGAACAGAGAAGAAGAGCAATAAGAGAAGCCAGGGACAAAGCAAAGGCCATAAGAGCAATAGAAAAAATAGGCTTGAATGAGCTTGAGGATTTGATGGTAAAAGGCGAAGGCACCATGGGGGTAAAATATTGCAAAGGCATAGCCTTATCGTATAATGAAAATGCCGCAATTGCGGAAGAAGAAATAAAACTTTCCACAATGAAAGTCAAAGAAAATTTCAGGGCTCTGTTTCCCAACGCAAAACTTAAAGCCTCCGAAACAAGCGGAGACGTCCTTGGAGGCGCCACTTTTATAGAAAAACTTTACGGCATCGAAGCGGAATATCCGGTTTATCAGGGCGGCAAATTGTGGAACGCATACCAGCAGAGCAAAGTAAACCTTAACCTCTCAAGATCAAAATACGATAAAGTAGTAAATGATATGAATTATAAGGTAAGCGAGGCTTACTTTAATGTTGTTAGCGCGGTTATGAACCTGAAGCTGCAACGGGAATTAATTAATAAGGTAGAACCCATATTAAAAACAGCCCAAACCAGGCGCGCATCAGGCTTAAGCACAGACCTTGAATTCTTAAATGTTAAATCTCAATATAACCAGGTCCAGTTTCAGCTTGCTTCGGCAGAAAGAGACCTTTCGCTGGCAAGGGTTAAGCTGGAGCAGTCCATGGGGCTTGACATAGCAAAAGAATCCATTGAGCCAAAAGAAGTTGAAACAGACCTGAAATTTGACATTATAAGCATAGACCTTAATAAATGCCTGGAATTAGCCCAAGGCTACCACCCGGATATTGTCGTTAATGAACTTTTGGTGCAATCAAATGAATACGAGGAAAAGATTGCAAAGGCAAAGGACGCTTTTAAGGTTGATTTAACCGGTTTTTATGGAAGGGGCGGGTCTCATTACAAGACAGAAGCGGATAAGATGGACCCCGACTGGAACATAGGGCTCAAGGTAAGCAAGCCATTCGGCGGTAATACCGCCTCGTACTCATTTTCCAAGGAACAAACCCAGAGAAAAGTAGGCCAGACAGACAGACAGGGCACGCAAACACACTCAGGCGAATTCGCGATACTGGATGCCATGGGTACAGCCGCTGAAATAAAAGAAGCGCAGATAAAAAGGCATAAGGCAGAAAACGACCTGTTGGAAAGCAGGCGGCAGGTAAACCTGGAAGTAAAAGAATCCTACTATAATTACCAGGAGGCAGTCATACAGGTTAAAAACGCTCTTGAAAAAGTCAGGTATCAGAAGGAAGCAGTAAAGACGGCAAATTTACAGGCTCAACTTAACGAAGCGCTCCAGTCCCAGCAGCTGGAAGCAGAAATAAAATTAGCAGATGAAAGGTCCTTATATATAAAGGCGCTATCAGATTATAACTTTTCACTTGCAAGGTTAAACAAGGCAATAGGGGTAGAAGATTATTTTACCTTGGAATAAACACATAGGGGGCTTATGACATGGACAAAAATGACGAGGTATTAAAAAAGTCAGAAACCAATCCGGCCACTCAACAGCCGGATAAAATCAAATCCAAAAAGATAAGAACTCTGATTCTGGTTGTTTTGCTTATTGTTTTTTTAGCCGGGCTTGTTTTCAGGATCGCCCCCATATATGTGCCTAAAATCGCAAAAGTTGCACCGCAGATTATCTCAAAGGTAAGGGGCCAATTAGATACAAAGAAACAACAGGAAGCTCAGGAAGCCATGATTACGCCGACGGAAGAAGCGGTAGAAGAGGTTATATCTGTGCGGGCGTACAGGACAGCGAGAGCGGATTTTATAGATATATTACCGGCTATGGGCACTGTAAAAGGCGATAAGGAAATAGAACTGCGCTTTCCTGTCAACGAAGTGGTTGACTCCGTAAATTTTTATGAAGGCGACCTTATTAAAAAGGGGGATATTGTTGCTACGTTAGAGCAAAAAGACGCTTTATTAAAATTGGAATACGCAAAGACGAAGCTTAAAACAGCGGAAGTGGCTCAAATGAGCGCAGAGAAAAAATACCAGATACATAAAAACCTGTTCGAGCAGGGAATAATAATAGAATCTAAACTGGACGAGGCAAGATTTGAGTTTGAAGAAGCAAAGAGCAAGGTCCCAACCGCCCAGAAGGAAGTAGAATTTGCTTTAGCGGAGCTTGACAAAACATACCTTTATTCGCCGGTTAACGGCGTTATGGGCACAAGAGATGTTGAAGCAGGGGAGTTTGTTAATTCCAACGTAAAAGTAGCAAGCATATACGATATATCATACGTAGTGGTCGAATTCGGTGTCATAGAAAAAGACGTAAACAGAATTGCCCTGGGCCAGGAAGCAAAGATAAACGTGGATACTTACCCGGGAGTTGACTTTAAAGGCAACGTAGATAACATAGCGCCTATCATAGAGGGAAAATCAAGGACGCTTACCGTAAAGGTAAGGTTAAAAAATGACAATCCAAAAGGCACCCTTATGCCGGGAATGTTCGCGAGAGTATGGGTATCTGTATATGAAAAAAAGAACGTTATAAAAGTGCCGGCCGAATGCCTATACGACCTGGATAATAACGGCGAATTTGATTCAGTATATGTGGTAGATGATAATAAAATAGCCCACGTAAGGCCCATAAAGGTAGGCTATATAACGTCGGACTTCGTAGAAATAGCGGACGGCCTTAACGAAGGCGAACAGGTAGTATCTGAGGCAATGACAGAGCTAAAAGATGGCGCTAAAGTTGAAATAATAGAAACACAGGAGGCTTTGTTTTAATGAATAAAAAATGGTTGCTGCCGTTAATTGTAATAATCGTGGTAACATCTCTAAGCGCAATATACTGGGCCAAAAATTCTTCGTATAAAAAGCTTAAGCTGCAGGCTACTCAGGAGATGATACAGCACCTTGAAGGCCTGCCCACCTCGGGTATAAAAGCGCCGCAAAAGCAGCCTGCGGTCTTGTTGGAAGACGAGAATTATTTAAGGGGCATGCAATATTACTATAAAAGAGAATTCGATAGCGCTGTTTCTGAATTTGAGGCGTCTATCGCCACCAAGCCTACCCCCGAGGCCTATTGTGAATTAGGCATAACCCTTATGGAAAAAAATGAGTTTTCCAAAGCCATAGATAATTTAAAAAAATCAATAGAGCTTAAAGCGCAATACTCCAAGGCAGAATATGCCATGGCAGTTTGTTACGCGCGCATTAACCCGCCGGATATAAAATCGGCAAAAGAGCACCTTGAAAAGGCAAAAAAATCAGGTTACCAGATACCGGAATGGTTTGAGAAATATTTAGCTAAACTGGAAACCGCAAAATAAAATGGCCTTACCAGATTTTTCCGTAAAAAGACCGGTCACAACGGTCATGATTTTTTTAGGGGTATTGCTTTTAGGATATATATCCTGGAGCAGGCTCCCTCAGGAACTATACCCGCCCATAACCTATCCGCAACTTACAGTCGTCACATACTATAAAGACGCAGCGCCTGAAGAAATGGAAATACTCGTAACAAAGCCCGTCGAGGAAGCTGTAGGCACTGTAAGCGGCGTACGCCGCATAAGCTCAAGCTCTAAGGAGGAAATATCCATTGTTATAGCTGAATTTGCCTGGGGCACAGACATGGATTTTGCGGCATTAGGGGTAAGAGAGAAGATAGACTTAATAAAAGAGTCTCTGCCTCGCGGAAGCGAAGATCCTGTCGTTATGAAATTTAACCCGTTTGAAATGCCCGTTGCTGTTATAAACATAACAGCCGAAGGCATTTCTCCGGGGGCTTTACAGGAAACAGTAAGAAAGATTATAAAAAATGAGCTGGAAAAGGCAGACGGCGTAGCATCAGTTAATATCCTGGGCGGGGTAACAAGGGAAATACTTGTCGAGATAGACCAGGACAAAATGATGTCCAAGGGCCTGGCAATTACCGATATAACCGAAGCCTTAAACAAGGCCAACCTGAATTATCCAGCGGGCACAGTAGAAGAACAATTTTACGAATACCTTATAAGAACAATGGGCGAATTTAAAGTAGTGCCCGAAATAAAAGAAATTGTCGTAGGCGCAGACGAGAGGGCCAACAAAAGAGAATATGCCGAATACGGGCCCGAAGACGTAAAGGAAAAACAGGAAAATGCTATCCAGGAAAAAAGGCTCATACAGTTAAAAGAAATAGCGGTAATAAAAGACACATTTAAGGAAAAAACTTCTGTCTCAAGATATAACCAGAAAGACAACGTATCGGTTTCCATACAGAAACAGGCAGGCACAAACACGGTCCAGGTCGCCTCCAACATAAAAACCGTGCTGAAACAGTTAAAAGAACAGCTTCCCCGTACAATTAAGTTAAGCCTTGTATATGACCAGTCTAAATTTATAACAGATTCGCTAAGAGGCGTAATGGACGCTGCGTTGCAGGGCGGCGTGCTCGCGTTTTTAGTATTGTATTTTTTCCTTAGAAACTTCCGAAGCGCTCTTATTGTGACCTTAAACATCCCTATATCCATTATGGCTGTGTTTATATTTATGTATTTTAGCGGGATTTCATTAAACATGATATCTTTGGGCGGCCTTGCCTTAGGCGTGGGTATGCTGGTCGACGCAGGCATCGTTGTTGTAGAAAATATATACAGGCATAAGCAGGAAGGAAAGTCTCCAAAAGAGGCGGCTATATACGGTACCAATGAAGTAGCAGGAGCAATAGCAGGTTCTGTTTTAACTACAATCGCGGTTTTTTTACCCATGATATTCGTAGTGGGCATAGCGGGTCAGCTCTTTAAAGAACTGGCGTTTACAGTTACGTTTTCACTTTTGACATCTTGGGTTGTGTCTTTGACCATAGTGCCGCTTCTTGTTTCGCGTGAACGCCATATGCCTGAAGTGGAAAAGATAGAAAAAGACAGCGGTATCCTGGCAAGAATGACCGAAGCGCTTCATGTAATGAGTGACAAGGCAGTGCTTTTTTCGCTGAATCACAAAATACTTATTTTGGTTATAACCTTGGCCCTGTTTTTAGCGTCATGCTTTTTGTTGCCATTTTTGGACATAGAGCTGCTGCCGCGCGTGGACCAGGGGCAATTTGTAATAAATATAGATATGCCTCCGGGGACAAAACTACAGACCACGGATTCCATAATAAAAAAGATAGAAGACAAATTATTCGATTTTTCCGAGGTCAAGGATGCCACCGTTAACATAGGCTCAAATAAAGAAAAAAAGGCAGAACAGCTTATTGAGACCATGGGTTCGCACCAAGGCCAGGTTATCGTTAATTTAAAACCAAAAGCCGGGTTCGGTAAAAACAGCAAAGACTATCGCAGCACTTCTACGGCAGAGGTACTGGGAAAACTTAAAGACTCCTTGGCAAAACAGGATTTAGAGGGTGCGGAGGTGAATTATATCCTGCAGGAAAGTGTTTTTAAGGGAGCTTTTCAGGCAGCAAGGCCCATAGTGGTTGAGATTAAGGGCCAATCCATGGATAAGCTAAAGGAAATTTCCAGCGCAGTCAAAGACGAGCTGAAAAGAAGAAAGGAGTTTTACGGAATAGAAGACAGCCTTATACCGTCTTCCCCGGAAATAAAAGCAAATATTAAAAAAGAAAAAGCTGCAAACTATAACCTTTCTGTAAGTGACATAGCCCTTACGGCCCAGACTGCGATAAAAGGCTATTCTGCCACCAAGTTTAAACAGGAAGGAACGGAAGTAGATATAACTGTAAGGCTGCGCGAACAGGACCGCAACCAAATGGAGAAAATAAGAAGGCTCATAATCCATTCGCCGCTCGGGATAGATGTGCCCATAGCAGAGGTAGCAACCCTTACAAAAGGCACAGGCCCCACAGAGATAAGAAGGCAGGACCAGGAAAGGACGGTCCTGGTAAGCGCCAGCATTTTAAATAAAAGTTTTAATGAGACATCCGCCGAAGTTGAGCAGATGCTAAAATCTATGAAAATACCGTCGGGCTATACCGCGGAACTTACGGGAGAAAAAGAGCAAATACAGGAATCTTTCACAAGCTTAAGGTTTGCCCTGCTTTTATCCATACTTTTGGTATATATGATTATGGCAGCGCAATTTGAATCTTTGTGGCAGCCGTTCATCATTATGCTTATTGTGCCGTTATCCCTAATCGGCATTGTAAATATACTATTTTTAACACACACCCCTATAAACATAATGGTTCTTTTGGGTGTTATTATACTAGGCGGCGTAGTTGTAGATAACGGCATAGTTTTAATAGATTACGTAAACATTCTGAGAAAACAAGGCATGTCAGCGTTTGCAGCTTTGGTAAAGGCAAGTCATACAAGGTTAAGGCCTATTCTTATGACAACGCTTACTACAATATTCGGGCTTATCCCTCTGGCGTTAGGTATAGGTGAGGGCGCGGAAATGCAACAGCCAATGGCAATAACAGTTATAGGGGGCATGACAGTTTCTATGTTTCTATCGCTGATTATAATACCGACTATATACCTGGGCATAGACAACCTCACGCAAGTATTCAGAAGAGCTCCTTCTACGCAACCGCTGCCAGTCGTAACAGAGCCTGTATTAAAACCAGCGGAAGAAATTAAGTCCCGGGAAATTATTAAACCCAAAGAAATCATTAAACCCACGGAAGCCGTTAAGCCGGCAGATCCCATAAAACCCAAAGAAATTATTAAACCGCCTGAAATGGCCGGCCCTAAACAAGAGATAAAACAGCTGGAGCTTAAACCTCCGGCAGAGATAAAGCCCATCCATGCGCCTGCCCACGATGATGTTTGGGCTTCATTAACCAGCAGGCAGCAGGAACTGGTAGCTTATTTAAGAAAAAATTATAAAATCACAAGAAAACAATATTCTGATATTTTTGGCGTTTCTGTTCCTACCGCAGCCAGAGATTTAAAAAGCCTCACGGATAAAAACATACTCACCTTCAAAGGCCCGGCAGGGCCCGGCAGATACTATATTTTAAGAGAAGGAACATAGGATGGGTATCCCGAGCCTTTCAGTCAACAGGCCGATAACAATATTAATGGTTTTTTTGGCAATTATTCTTGTTGGTGTAATTGCTTTAACACGCCTGCCCATAGAGCTTTTACCAAATTTTAGTTTTGGGGATATATCTATTTTTGTGGACATAAGAGGAGGCATACCTCCCGAAGAAGTAGAAACCCAGGTAAGCGCGCCCATAGAAGACGCAGTCGGTTCGGTAAGCCACCTAAAAAGCCTTGTATCTATATCCGAAGAAGGGCGTTCCAGGGTGGTCATGAGGTTTGAGCCAGGCATAAACATGGATTACGCAGCCCTGGAAGTAAGGGAGAAATTTGCCAGGATAAGAAACAAACTTCCAAAGCAGATAGAAAAACCCGTTATCGCAAAATTTGAACAACAGGACGTGCCGATTCTGATAATGGCGGTCACAGGCGGTATAAATTATACGCCGGAAAGATTAAGAAAAATAGTAGATGAAACAATAAAAGAGCAGATTTTAAGGGTCGAGGGAGTAGCTAACGTAGATGTCGGCGGCGGCAGAGAGCGCAAAATTCTCGTCGAGGTTGACCAGAGTAAGTTGCAGGCATATCGCCTGCCTATAGGCAAAATCATAAATGCATTGAACTTAAATAACCTGGACTTGCTTTTGGGTGAGCTTGAAAAAAAGAAACAAAAATACCTGATACGAGTCTTGGGTGGTTTTAAGAGCGTAAATGATATAAAGGCTATTGGGGTTGCCACAACGCCCAGCGGGTCTGTAATAAAAGTAGCGGATGTGGCAGACGTAAAAGATTCGTATCTTGAGGCTACAAGTTACGCCAGGGTAAACGTGTTGCCTGTTGTTTCGCTGTATGTGCAGAAGGAATCGCAGGCGAACACAGTAGAGGTCATAAACAACATACAGAAGGCAAAAAGGAAATTAACTTCCGGCGTACTTGATAAACGCATAAGGCTAATCGATACATATAATCAGGCAAGCAGCATAATAGAGGCAATAAACGGCGTAAAATCGTCCCTGATATACGGAGCGTTTTTAGCTATCCTTGTGTTATGGCTTTTTTTAAGGGATGTGCGCTCTACCCTTATTATTGCCATATCCATTCCCATATCGGTTGTTGCCACGTTTATTTTGATGTTTTTTCAGAAAATAACTTTGAATGTAATGACATTAAGCGGACTGGCCATAGGCGTTGGTATGCTTGTGGACAATTCCATAGTTGTGCTGGAAAACATAACAACATATACAGAAAAAGGCGTAGACAGGTTAAGGGCATCTATAGACGGCTGCGAGGAAATGGTACTGGCCATCGTTGCCTCAACGGCTACAACGGTTGTTGTGTTTATGCCGATAGTTTTTATCGGCAAGGAAATAAGGATCTTATACAGCGGGCTGGCATTTACCGTCACATATTCGCTGTTAGCGTCTTTATTTGTAGCCATATCCATAGTACCGATGCTGTCGGTGCATTTACCTTCTCTTAAAATAATACGGCGCAAAAAAGAAAAAAGAAAAACTCCCCTGAGATTTTTGCTTTTTGCAAAAAGAAAATACCGCAGGCTGCTGGCGAATGCCATAAGATGGCGCTATGCTTTAGTCGTAATTTCTTTCTGCGTTTTTGTGGTCGCGGTTTTTGTGCTTACCTTTAAAATAGACAAGGAGTTTGTAGGCACGACAGAACAGGAGGATTTCACGGTATTTATAGAATTACCCACAGGCGCAAAGCTTGATATTTCCGATAAAGCGGTAAAGGGCGTTGAGGATATTTTGCAGACCGTGCCTGAGGTTAAGCAGTTTTCATCCAGAATAGAGAAATGGTCATCCAAAGTTTACGTAAAATTGGTGCCTATGGCAGAAAGGACGCGTTCAGCCAAGGACATAATAGATGATTTAAGGACAAGGATGCAGGAAGTCGAAAAAAAATACAGGGAGGCATTTATATATTTTGAAGAACCACAGGAAGTTGAAACAAATGAAATTATCGTAGAGATATTCGGCCATGACTACAAAATTTTAAATGAACTTGCGGTGGCAATGCTTACCAGGATGCAGTCGATAGAAGGGCTTGTGGATTTAAAAATACGCTGGAGAAAAGGGCGCCCTGAGTGGTGGATTAAAGTTGACAGGGAAAAGGCATCTCTTTTTGGTTTTACGGTTGATGAGATTGCCAATACTGTGCACGCGCAAATGAGGGGTTTGAGGGCAACGCTCTACCACACAGAAGGGAAAGAGGTAGAAGTAATCGCGCGCCTGCAGGAAAAAGACAGGCGCACGCTGGATGCCCTGCGTAAGCTGACCCTTATAAAACCCGACGGAACAGAGGTCTTCCTTGATCAGATAGTTGAGTTTGAGCCTGATATAGGCCCCAGCAAAATATGGCGCAAAAATAAATCAAGGATGATACAAATAAGCGCAAACCGCGGAAAGTTGGCGTTTGGCACAGCAGCAGAAAAAATAAAAGCAGCGTTGGCTGACGTGAAAATGCCAAAAGATTATTATCAGAGGTTCGGGGAAAACTACTGGAGAATGATACAAAACCAGAAAGAATTAACCTTTGCCCTGGCGCTTACAATAATTTTAATATACCTTGTCCTGGCAGCCCTGTTTGAATCATGTGCCCAGCCGTTTATTATAATGGTAACAGTGCCCTTGGCAGCAATTGGAGTTGCCGCAGCGCTTTTAATGGCAAAAAAGACAATAAACATAGGCATGTTAATGGGTTCAACAATGCTGGGAGGCATAGTTGTTAACAATGCCATTATGCTTATTGACCGCGTAAACAGACTGCGCGAAAGAAAAGTTTCGCATTACAGAGCCATAATACAATCTTCCTTAGACAGGTTAAGGCCAATTATGATGACAACAGGCACAACCATTTTAGGCCTTATACCAATGGCGTTTGACAAAAGTGAGCAGGCAAATTTATGGTCACCATTGGCCATTACTGTAATGGGAGGACTGACAAGCTCAACAATATTAACGCTGATAATTATCCCATCAACCTATATCATATTCGAAGATGTAAAGCGTATCTTCAAGTTTCGCAATAAGATACGGAAATGATACGGTTATGATACGGTTCCCGCTCATCAGCTTTTGCGTATTTGCCTTCGCTTGTCACTCGCAAAAAGCATTATTCGCCTTTGGCGAATGGCACTTTTTGCTCTCTGTGGCAAAAATTGCTCACTTCCTGCCTTTGTTTTCGCAATTTTTGACAGTCGCTCCGGCAAACCACGCAAAAGCTTCCTCGCTGTGTGACGTTTGAAGATGTTTGCATGGACTCGAACTTTTAATTTTTTCCAATGCTCGACCTGTAAGCTGCTCGCCCTCGATAGGTAAGAAAACACCCAAAAATAACGCAAAAAAATATTGACAACAAGCGCAATATATATATAATATTATATAATACACAACAAGGTCCGGGAGAAGACCTGCCTAGTAAGCTTAAGTTCATTGATTCCACAAAAAATTTCACCAAACCTTGACAAAAACACGATTATATGTTATACTTATTACGGAAATTAAAAAAGTATTTTAAATTCTGGTAAAATGATAATAAATCTTTAATAAAAATCTTACCTAACGGGGGTTAGGGCAAATGATTGAAAAGACCACATCAAGATTTCACTATATTATTAAGATTATAAGTCTTGTTGTGGTTTTTTGTTTTACGCTGGAACAGGTTGCTTTCGCCGGAAACGGCACGCCGTTATGGTCTATCATTAAAGGCAACCAGGTAGTAGATGCGCAGGCAAAAGATTTTGTAAATTTCACCAGAATATCCATACCAGAAGATTACGGCATAGTAAGGGATACTTTTAATGCCGGCAATGACCGCATAATAATTCATATCCAGGATGCCCACTCAAACTTAAGCGCGCAGGAATCCATAAGCAAGCTCTTAGACGTTTTAGTCAAGGATTACAACTTAAAGCTTGTTTTACTCGAAGGCGCATACGGTTTTGTAGATACCTCCATCATTTCATCCTATCCGGATGATGACATAAGAAAAGACATAGCGCAGTATTTTTTAAACCACGGTAAAATAAATGCCGCGGAATATTATAAAACAATATCAAACTCCAACATAAAACTGTACGGCGTAGAGACACCTGAGCTTTATAAGGACAATGTCTCAAGCTACATAGAATCGCTCAACAACAAAGGCGAGATACATAAGGCCGTAATCACGCTTAAAAAGACAATCGCGGATTTAAAGAAACAGGTATATTCGCAAAAGCTGATAGAGCTTGACCAGAGGCGCAAAGATTACCAGACAGAAAAGATATCTTTCAAGGAATACTGGCAATATGTAGGCAAATTAGCGCATGCCTTAAACGTAGATACCTCCCGCTACACAAATATTTTCTATTTGTTAAAAGCCTCCGAACTGGAAGAAAAGATAGATTTTAAACAGGCAGAAAAACAGAGAAAAGAACTGATAAATATTTTATCCGCAAAGCTGCCCAAGCAGGATGTGGAAACGCTGCTGACGGAAAGCATGTCTTTTAAATTAAACAAAATGCCTTCCTCGGCATTCCATAAGCATCTATTTGATCTGGCAAACAAAATCAACATAGATGTAACCGCCTATGCCAACCTTTCCAATTACGCCGAATATGTAAACATACAGGATGTTATATATGAAGACAGGCTTTTTGAGGAACTGGATGAGCTGATATCGGACGTTGAGAAAAAATTATTCCAGAACCAAGACCAGAGCCAGCTTGCCGGGCTTTCAAAAAGAACAGACATATTGGTGGACCTTTTAGATGCCAAGATAACGAACAAAGGCCTCAGCTTTTATAAATCACACCGCGACGACTTTATCCCGCAGGCCATAGCCCACGAACTTACCAAAATGATGGTAAAGTATAACATCTCCGAGAACCTGGTGCCTGACATGAGAATAATAGCAAGGACATTGCCCGCCGTAGAGAGGTTCTATGAAACAGCGCAAGCCAGGAATAAGGCCCTGGTAGACAATGCGCTGGCAAAAATGGAAAAAGACAAAAGGCAGCTGGCGGTATTGATAACAGGCGGTTTTCATACCGAAGGCGTAACAGAGCTTTTTAAAGATAAAGGCGTTTCATACGTGGTGGTACTGCCTAAGTTTTCGCATGATTCTTTGGAGAGGCCTTATGAAGATGTTATCTTAAATAAAAAAGAACCGTTTGAAGAAATACTCTCAAACAACGAATATTACCTTGCCCCCGCAGGCCCGCTTTCAAATCTGCAGGCGCCAAATGAAGTGCATGCAATGGCAGCTGCAGCAGCCATATTCGCGGGTTCAAGTTATGCCGTAAAAAACGTGGATGTAAAAGAAAAACTCGGCAGCGCCCAATATGTCTTTACGCTAAGCAAACAAAAAATAGCGCAACAGGGAGAAGCTCCCGGGCCGACTAACGAACAAACGCTAAACAAGATATTGTTTAACCTGAAATTTTTGGTATCCGAAGATGCAAACGTATTGGTTCAATATCATGATAACGTATTTAAGATACAGGTAAAGAAAGCAACGCGCGAATACGAATTACCTGATGATAAAATTTTCGTTGTTACAGTACTGGAAGGTGAGCCAAAGGCGCAGGCTTTAAAATTATTCGGGCAGAGCGCCGCAAAGGCAATACCTGCAAGCACAGAAGAAAAACAGGCCAAAGAAGCTGTGGCAGAATTATTGCAGGGCCTTACCAGCGAAGCGGACGCAAAAAGGGAACAGCTGGAAAGACAGGCTGAAGAAACCTTCAACGGTATGCTGGCAGGCCTTGACAAGAAAATTTTAGTGGAATATTTAAGCGATCCCGCTGCCGAGACATCAGAAACCAGATTAGTAAAGACGTTGATAAACAGGCTTAAGAAAAAACTCGCAGACTGCAACTCAAGCGCTGACACCGCAGACAAGATAATAGAGAAAGCCCTGAGGAACAGACTTGGAGATGCTGAATTTGACAGAATAAGCAAAGGAATACCTGCCCAGCCACAGGCCCAACCCATCGAGAAGATAGATGCTGCTGAAGCAGAAAGGTTATTGCGGGCGTCACTACATCATTTCGTAAATAATTCACTGGCTGGCTTTGGATATCTTGGCATGTTAGATGATTTCGACCTGCAGGAAATTAAAGGCTACATAAGCGAGGCTTTAGACAAATTAGCCAAAATAACCGAAAGTCTTACTAAGGGACAAAGCATAAAGGTTATAGAATACGCGCAAGATAGCGGAAGGTATTTAGAGCTTTTACCCGGCGGGAACATTAAAAACCTGGGTATTGTCGATGCGCAAACATATCAACAGGCCAGGAGAAAAGTAATTTCGGATGATAAATTAGCTGCGCTGACAGCGTCGGTAATACTTATGCAGCAGTCCTTAAACGCGGGCACAAAAGATGAGTTTATAGCAGAATTCGCGCCTGGGTTTAGAACATTTATAAGCAACATTAAAGATGCTGTTCCTGACGCCGCAGGCGCCAACGATTTATTACCAAAGCAACCTGGCGGCGAAAAGGCTTTCCCTGAGCAGGCAGGCGAGGCAGCCCAACCTCAAACAGTGCCTGTAAACATACCAGCTGAATACAGCGACCTTGCGCCGGTATTACAGGCAGCAGCTAATGCAGGTTGGGGAGTAGGCGCGGACCGCGATTATCAGAAAAGAGGCGCCCGTGTCTTAGCCGGGGGCTCCATGTTAAGATTGTTAATGGGTGCAGGAAAATCTTTAACAATCGATTACGCCATATCTTTGTTACGAGAAAAATATAACCTCGCAAACGGCAAGGGCGTGCTGGTTTCCACCGCAAATTCAGGCCTAGCAGAACGCGACGCGGAGGCAGCAGCCAAAGTATTGGGGCAACTTAAAGCAGTCGTAGGTTTCATAAAACAAGATGATACAGGCAGGCGCGTGGGATATTTATTTGACCCGAAAACAGGAGTCCGCAGTGATCCTGTCTCAGAAGAGGAAGTTTACAGAAAAGCAGATGTTGTTTTCGGAGTAACCGAGAATTTTGTGCACAGATACCTTGATGAGCGCCAGGCAAGGTCTTTAAAAGACAGAGCGCTTATGAGCCGTAAATGGTTTGTGTTATTTGATGAGGCAGATGAAAGGCTACACCACCTTAAGAAACAACCGTTTATTATATCCGGCGCAAGCGTTGCAAATTACGAAGAAATAGCGGAATTAAGAAGGCAGGCAAATAAAATTGCACAGACCCTTATAAACGAATGGAACAACGGCACAGGCGATACCCGTTTCATTGATGCCGAGAAGATGATACAGAAGATAATAAGATTAAAAGGCGACTGGCAAAAGAGAGTTGAAGAAATACTCGGAAGGCAGATACAGAAGGAAGAGCTGCGCACGCTAAAAGATTTTGTGCAATCTGCTTTAAGAGCAAATTTATGTTACGGCAATATGGAGGATTACAATATAATTGCAAAGACAGTGACGACTCCAGAAGGCCAAACAATAACAGTTAAGGTTATAGAACTTGTCCAGAGGCCAAGCGACGCAAGAGCCCCAGGCACGCGTTTAAGCCATGGTTTACACGCTGCGATAGAAGCAAAACACGAGGCAGATGGCGTGGAAATAGAAGCTGATGCAAGAACGCGGGCAAGGGCAAGCCTTAAAGGATTTCTGGTAAGAAGCGGAGTCGTAGAAGATTTTGCCGGAGCATCAGGCACCATGGATGAGGAGTTTATGCAGAGTGCCTGGGGTAAGTCAGTGGTTGAGGAAAGCCCCGCCATGATAGGTGAGATATCCGATGAATTCTTTATGTATAAAAAACAGAAAGATGCGCGCGCCAAATTGATGCAAATCATAAAAGATGAAAAAGAAAAGACAGCGCTCTTAATAAGGTGTACATCCACAAAAGAGGCGGAGGAATTGCGCGGCTTAATATTGGCGATGGGCGTTCCCAAAGACAGCATAGACATGATAGTAGCAAAGGATGAAAGTATAAACATAAAAGAAATTGAAAAAAGGGCAGGTAGGGTAGGCCGTATAACCATAGTGACAAACTTAGGAAGCAGGGGCGTAAGCATAGCGATAGATCAAATGGTTGAAAATAATGCAGGCCTTTTGGCAATATCAACTTCAATAGACAAACTTGATGCAACATATGAACAATTCCGCCGCAGGACAGGAAGAGACGGAAAATGCGGAAGGTTTATGGCAGTTTGGTCTATGGAAGACCCAATATTCGAGGAATATAAAGAATTGGTAAAAGATGCCCGCACGGCAATCGCGGAAAGATTTACCCAGGCGCAGGAACCTCTTACCATAAAAGGCAGCGCAGAAGATGATGTAACGTTTATGGGCGTAATAAGAGCTTTACAGCGCGCCATAAAGCAGCAGGAAATATGGCAGGATAAGCAGGAAGATAAATATGACGAGGCATTTGACAGCGCAGTTTCGGAACTTATAGCAACAAGAGAGGAAATATTAAAAGGCAACTTTGATGCCGCGCTTTTTGGCAAAACCGCAATAAAAAGGCTCGGGCCTGCGCAAAGGGAAGAGTTTAAACAGGTATGCCTTGAAATAATAGATGAGGCAATCGCAGACCTGACTACTGAATCTGAAACAAAAAGGCACGAGCTTCAGGAAGCAGAACTTGACGCTGACTGGAAAGCGCAGACAGCCCAACGCGATATATATGTAGATTACCTTAAAGAACTACAAGACATAAAGGTAGAGGCCACGCAGAAAGCAAAGGCAAAACTAAAAGCTGCTACATCGGTATTGGCAAAAAAGGCGCAAGTTGCAAAAAAAGAAGTTACCAAAGCTGCGCCAGGGGTAAGGCCAGTAAAAAGCTACCTGCGCGGCGCGACAAGAATAGCGGCAGTCGGATTATTTGTGCTAAGCGTATATCTTTACGCCGTAAAAGCTGCATTTGCATATGTCGGCGTTACAGGCCTGGCAGCGACAGGCACTACAGGCGGCGCATTAACAATAACAGCAGCTACGCTTTCTGCCTTGCCCGTTGTCTTATCGCCACTTTTACTGGGCGCAATTGCTTTTGTTGCAATAATTCTTGCAATAGGCTTGCGCCACATATTTATGCAAAGAATACAAAAACATGACAAGACAATGTCAGATATGCAGGCGCGCATGGAAGGAGTTTATAAGGGCAGTAAGGCGCTATTGTATATGAGGTATGCGGTATTTCAGGTGCTGAACATATTCGCGAATTTCGGATATATAGGCGCTGCGGCTGCACTAATAGCAGCAGTGGCAAATCCTATAGGTGCAAGCATAGCATTATCAGCAGCAGCCATAATAGGCCTTGTCAGCCTGGCATCCTTAATCACCCTTATCTTATATAATTGGAAACAGATAAAATCAGATTACACGCCGATAACCAGAGCGCAAAGAGCTGTTAAATGGTTTGGCTTTGGCGCGGTAGGTATGACAGCTGTCATATTCTTAAGCCAGCTTCCTCTTTCACTGCCGGTTTTATTGGCTGGGTTAATTTTTGCACCGCTGTTTATTGCTTACGTAAATTCAAGAGTGCTTAAATATGACGATAATGCGTTAAGCCAGGCTAAAGGCGCAAGGATGTGGTCTTTGCTGGGCTTTGGCGCAGGCGTAACAGGTTTTTATCTCCTTGCTTACATAGCAGCTTCCGCTACCCCGTTTTCGCTGATAGCAACGGTAGCGTCAATACCGGTTGTCATTACAGGCCTTCTTTATTTTATAGCGCTGCCGTCCATTGCCAGGATATACGGCAGAATACACCAGAAAGAAGGGGAAACGGAAAAAATGTCCGCATTAAGAGAAGTCGGCAAATCTCTGGCGTTAAACATCAGGTCTGTTGTGCCGGCACTCTTAAGCGTCATCGGTGTGATAGCATTATCGGCAGCTGCGCCGGTATATTTACTTGCAGGGGTGGTGGCAACTTTTGTCACAGCAGGCATGCTTGGTTATTTTATTTACAGGTATTACGGCCCTAATAATCTGCCCACAAAGAAAAATCTGCTCAAAGGTTTTAATGCTTCAATATCCTTATTTATAGGAGTGGGAATGCTTGGCAGCTCTGCTCAGGTTGAGGCAAAAAGCATATACGGGGATAATCAGCAGCTTGCGCGCGAATATCTTGCGCAAGCAGACCCCAATTATATGTATGAAGAACTTGGCGAAAATATAGACGCTTTTTTTGAAGGCGTAAGGCAACAGTTTACGATAAAAGGAGGACTCCATTTCGCAAGGGCCCCTGACGCAGCGGAAAATAAAGTAGAACAGGCCCAGGAAACAGTTCAGGCCCTGGAAGAAAAAATAACACAAAAAGAACAGCAGTTAGAAAAAGCAAAAGAGAAATTAGAACAGCAGATCACAGCGTTACAAGCCCAAGTGCAGGCTGAAAAGCAGACAGCAGCTGCGCCGCCGCCTCCCCCAAGAGAAAAACCAAAAGAAACAACACCCGCAATTCCACCGGCAGCGATGCCTCAATTTTCGGATACACAAAATACAGAAGATAGAATAAGAGCGGCCTTTGAGTTTATAGATGAGCGCTCTGAGTTTGAAGGCCTGAAAGACAAGCTGTGGGGCACGGCGAAAGTAGTGCTTAACGGAGATTTATTGAAATTCAGCCCGTGGCTCGAAGATGAAAATGCAGGCGCTATACAGGATATTTTGGGAATAAAACGCGATAACCGCTTCGGCGACGTGACAAAAAAGGCTGTTGAAGCATTCCAGAAAAAATATAACGAGAGCGTTCCTGAAGCAGAAAGAATAAAAGTTGATGGAATCATCGGGCCGCAGACACTGTTTGCGTTATTAAAAACAGAGCTTGATAAAACAAAGTTTGCAGAGACGACTCCGCCAGATATAACTCTTCCTTCCACCATGATTACAGAACAGCTTGCGTCTTTAGTTTCGGAAACAACACAGCCTGCGCCGAAAGCTCCGGCGCCTGTCCCAACAGCTGTCGATATAGAGATACTGGCATTGCGCGACCAGATAAAAGAAAAGGAAGCGAAATTAAAAGACGCGCAGGTGAATCTGGAGCGCGCTAAAATGAATTTCGAAAATGACAAAAAACAATACAGCGGCAAGGCTCCGACGAAAGAACTGCAGCTGCTTCAGGAAGAAATTCTTTCCGAAGCCGAAGCCTGGCTTGAAACAGCACAGACAGAAGTGCAGGCTCTTACAGCAGAAATCCAGGATTTAAGGAGCCAGATGGAACTTGACCTTAAGATGCCGGATGAAGTTGTTCAGACAAAAGAAGAAGTCGCAAACCTTGAAAAGGAAGTAGCACAGCTAAAAGAGCAGCTTGTAGCCGCGCAAAAAGGCCTGACAGATGCTCAGAAAAAGGCTGAAGCTGAAATTACGCCCAAGAAAGTCTTAGAAGCCGTAAAAGGCGTGGTAACGGCAACAACCGGTATATTTTCATATTTTAATCAACAGGCAGAACAACAGCAGCAGGAATATCAGGAAACTCTGAGAGAAAGAATACTGCCGCAGATGCCTAATGCGCCGGAAACTTTCTTAAAAGATGATGCCAAGGCAGAATGGGAGAAAAATAAAAAACAGGAAAGAGGCAAGTCCAGAATAGCCGATGAAAATACAGGAATATATAAAGAACACAACAGAGGAATCCTGGACTCACTTGCAAGATATATTGCCCGCGGCGAAAGAGCCAAGCCCAGGCCTGCGCCTGCGCAACAGCCCCTGGCTGCCGTAAAACCCGGACAGGCCCAGCCCGTAATAGAAACGCAAAGCCCGCTGGAAATACAGCAGCAGCAGGCAAGGGCGCAGGCAGGCTCAAGTTTTGCCAACTGGGCTGACGCAAATACTGACTTTGAAAGATTTGTAAAAGACATAAAGTTCTACATCGACCTTTCCCAGAGAGAACAAATTGATAACAGGTTCAAGCTTGATATAGGGGTTTCTTCAGGCACAAATTCCATGCCGAACCTGCATTTTACAACCACATCCGGATATACCTTAGGCATAGATACAAACAACTCCGGAGCAAACGCTGTGCTGCAATTAGTATCAAGCTTTGTCAATGTGTCAGAAGGCGCAGGCCCGACGCCAATAAGCCTGATATTAAGCGGATGGAACACCTTTGCGGCATTTACCACAGACAGGGCAGATAAAAAGGTAAGGACTCAGGGCGGCGGGCGCATACCCGGCGTATTAACAATAAAGATGTTTACAAGCGACGGCAGAAACGCCATGTCAGATATACAACAAGTAAACGGCACAGAAGTAAGAGTAATAAAAGAAGATGTGTGGAAAAAGGCAAGGGCCAAAAGATATGTGCAGAAGGCTGAGCCCGTAAGGTTAATCATCAACGCATTAAGCCTTGCCCTGGGCCAGGATTTAAGCTCATATGAATTTGCGCCTGAACAACTTATGCTTATGTTGCGTGCCTTATTCCATGCGCAGGATGATCCGGATATTCTTTATTATTTTACCGAAAGAGGCAACCCTGTATTTAAGGATAAAAAAGGAAATATAGTCAATGCAAGAATTCAGGATTCTGAGCAGTTCAGGGAATTACTGAAAAAGCGTGGCGGTGAAATTGAAGATGAGCTTTTACAAAAAATAGAAAAAGGCGAAAGCATTACAAAAGATGATGTGGCGCAGGCGCTCAAAAAAGGTGTTTTCTCGCGCCGTATATTCGGCGGCAAAAAGGTTGTCGTAGAAGCAGCGGAGAACGGCGAAGGAGATTATATATATTCTGAAGGAGACCGCGCGCACGGATATTATTACGATTACGATACGAAGCAGATATATGAAGCTGATATGCGCTTGAGCGTTGTACAGCGCGGAGGCTATCGCACCAAAGGCGGCAAAGAAGTAACTCTGTATGAAGTGCCTATGTATGAAGAGGGCGTAAAAGAGACGCTTGAGGGCAAAAAAGGCGGCAAAAGAGACGAAGCAAAACCCAATTTGTGGATAAAGCCCGGCGAGCGTTATATCATACCTACCAGGGAAATGCTCAGAGACAATAAGGCTGCCCTTGATTTTGTGCGCGGCGTTGAGCCAGGCGCAGTATGGGCGCAGCCCTATGCGCAGAACGTAAGAACAAGCGACAATGTGCCTCTTACTGCGGCAAGCAGCGACGTACACCTGGTAAACAATAACCTCATTAACATAACAGCTGACGGTACGCCCCGCAAGGTAACTGCCCAGCTTGCCTATGACGGAAGCCTTATAACCCCCTCACTCGGCTATGCAGACCTTATGAGCCAGGTTATGTTCGGCAAAAAATTATCCGCGGGCATAACTTTTAACGGCGCAGGCAGGGCAGTTCTTAATGACGAAGCAGAATTCCAGAGAGCATTCGGTAGCGCAAACTTAAAACTACAGAGAAGAAATACTCCTGTGCCAAGGTTAATAAGAGACGAAAACGGCAACATAGTAATGGAGCAGCTTAAAGGAGACAAAAAACACCAGGTCGAAGCATATAAGGCAAATCTCGAACATCAGAGAAACAAGCTGCGCGAGAAAGCCAAAAAAGACCCCCAAGCAAAAGCAGGCCTTGACTATGTAGAAGGCCTTATAAAAGAAGCTGACAAGGCATTGCAGGAAGGGGTGCCGAAAGTCGTATCCTATGAATATCAGCTTGTATCAGAAGACGAATCTTATATCAGGCAGCAACTCCAGGTTCCGTCCGCGATAAAAAAAGGCGACGCAGCGCAGATTCTTTTTGCGCCTGATGTAAAATCCGTGACAATAAACGCGGTAAATGGCGATGTAATTGTAATAACATATTTAAAGAGCGGCAATGTAGATAAAATTACGGTTAACGGCCAAGAATGGGACGAGAAGGAACTTAATATACAGGTAAAAGACCTAAAGGTGGAACAACCTACGGAAATACGCAGGGATATAGAGGAGGTAATATTTACTCCTTATAATACATTCTTAAGAAGGACAGACGGCTCTATTACAGATTTAAAAGGCAGCCCTGTGCCTGCAGTTGACGGCGAGGGAAATCCGGTTTTCGCAGATACAGTAAGGCAGAGAAAAGAAGTAGGCCCTGACGGCATGAAAGTTAACTGGCCCGGAATAGGCAAGCTGTTCCTTGAACCAGGAACAACAATTACTTATGATTATCCCAAGCCAAAAGGCGCAAGACAGGATATGCCTGCGGTAATATTCAATGTAACAAAAGCAGCCTCTGACAAAGCCAGGGCAACACAAGACCTCGAAGGAGTTGTTGTAGAAGGCAATCCGCCGGTAGGCAAAGAGCATGTATTTACTCCGGCGCTCGATTTATATAAACCACCTACTTCTGCTCAACAGGCTACATATACGCCACAGGCGCCGCAGAATTTATTTACAGGAAATACATCGCCAGGCGGCTTCAGCATGTTTGATCCGACATTTAAAGATTTTGTGCTAAGCGGCCTGCCCGAGGTTGCCTCAAGCGATGCGCAAATGGCGCAGCTTTTATCCGCGATAACAAACCCCAACATTGACGAAACCCTTAAAAAAGAAGGCGAACAGAATCTTGCCGCGTACAATGAATACGCAAAACATCACGCGCGGTTTTTAAGGATAGCAAGCAGATACCGCACAGTCAGGGGTGAGTTAAGAAAACAGAAATTAGAGTCCATGATTAAGCTGCTGGAACAGAGCCACGCAACCATGGGAAAGCTGCAGGAAAAGATAGTGCTGATGCAGCAGCAGCAGACAGACACAAGAAATGCGGTGCTGTATCTGAGCAGCCTCGGCGATTATGTAAAAGACCTCCAGGCATATATTGAAAACCTGCAGGGGTTTTTAAACGGAACAACGCCGGGCGGAGTATCGCCTGTGCAGGACCCTGAAATACAGGCATATATTGAGGAGATAGAGGCAGAGATAGTGGTAATACAGGACATACTTGCTGACCCGACATTAAGCCCTGAATTAAGGACGCAGTATGAAGGCCTGCTTACGGATTACCAGAACCAGCTGGCTACTTTGCAGACAAACGAAGAAGACTTCCAGGGAGATTTGTCAGAGGAGACGCGCAACCAGGTCCAGGGCGCTATATATTATGCCACCACATTGTTACAAAAAATAAAAGGAGGCGTGGCATTGGCCCAGAGCCTCACAGCTGCAGAAGGCAAACTTGAACAGGCGCAGAGCGAAATAGAAAAAGCAGCAGGTGAACAACTGCAGAGATCCAACCAGGTCATGATAGACAGCATAAATTTCTTAAGAGAAAAGAACAAGCCTTTTGTCGCTGAAGGCGATATTACAATCGCGCAGGCTGCGGCAATCCAGGAAAGGGCAAAGACCCTCACAGGCAACATAGACAAACTGGAAAAATATTTATTAGACAGGGCGCAAATATACGCTCAACAGCACAATTTAAATCAGGACGAAAGAAATAACCTGATGTTACAGGTCAATTCATTTGCAGCCAGCATACGCGCCAACGATGAACCGTTTTTTGCGCTGATGCTTACTCAGGCAGACCTTGACAAGGCGTGGTTCGGCGACGAAAAGGCAGGCTTTACAAGGGAAGGGCTTATAAAGATTTTATCTCTGGGCGCAGGCTATGCACTTAACACGCAGAGCGCCGCAGTTATAGATATATGCAAGATATGGCAGGATAACGGCGTTGCGGCAACCCTTAACGGGCAAATGGTCAACGCAGAAGTAGCTCCTGGAAAATTTATAAAACTAATAGGCCTTAACCTGGAATTCGAAGGAAAAACATGGGACGTGCTGGTAGGCCCGTTTGTAGGCGAGTCAATACAAATGCAATATGAGCCTAACAAGGTTACATCCGCTATTGCAAATATAATGAGCCAGCGCGGCATACCAGGCTCGGCAATTGTATCGCAATTAAAAGAAGGAAAATATAAGGCAGTAAAAGAACCTGTATACGGTTTTATGTTTGCTCCGAGCAAAACCTTTTATGTTGACGGAAAACCTGTTTATCTTTCAGGTAACTTTGCTATGACAAAATATGCTTCAGGCGCGACAAATACAACCATGGGCGCAATGGCAGAATACCAGGTTAACCCAAATCTTTCAGTCTGGGGTTATTACGGCAACGTATCTGCAAAAGCAAAGGGCACGCCCGCCTTAGAAGCTGCATTGAGAGAAGAAGGACAAAGGGCATTTATTAATGCATTGTTTGCGCCTGTTGACGCAGTGAGGATGTTATCGCCTGTAAGAGAGGCAGCTGCGGCAGGCGGAGATGTAGATGCCGCATGGCAGGGAGTATTGAGCCAGTGGGGAGACCAGCAACTGACCAGCATAAGAAACAGCGCCGAAAATTTAGCCGTTGCCGCAATGCTCCCCACCCCGCAGGCATCAATAAATCAGACAGATATGGGCGCAGGTTTTACTTATACCACAAACAACAGAAATCAGTTTAGCGCAGGATATTCTGCTCAAGGCCCGATAGTAAGGCTTTATATGCCGCCAAAGCCCATAGGCGCGCCGGACAGTCCTGTAAGCATAGGCGCAAATATTTCAGCGCGCGGCAAAGCCTTTGCAGCCAAGATAAGCATTGTTTTCGGCAAAAAATTCGCAACCGCGCTTCTGCCTATGCTGGAAAAAATAGATAAATGTTTTACAGACAACCTGGGCAAAGACATAGAGGCATTACTCACCAAAGACGATGCGGGCGTATTTTTACCAGAACTGGAAAAGCTTAAACTGGAAATGGCAGCATTGAGACAGCGCATAGCTGATGGCAGCATAAACGAGGTAAAGGTAGATGAATTCTATTATCAGCTGGAAAGAATCTCCATAGTTCTGGACGCTCTGCAGGACAAATCGCAAGGCTCCCCGGCAATATCGCAGCTGCGGGACGCGCTGGATGAAATAAAATCCAGTATAGAAAAAGAATACCATGTCCTTACCGTAAAGGCAGTGCAGGAAAGGCCGTACCCGAACGTGCAGGAATGGGGGATAGATCCTGCAACAGGGGCCCCAAAGGCAGTTGATACAAATAACCTATTAAATAACCCAGTTAACAGCTCAACACTTGATTTTATAAACAGCTGCGCTTCGGCAAATACATTCGGCCTGCCGCAGCCGCCGGCGCAAAGCGGCACAACGTTGTTCGCTGCGCAGGACATAGCATATCTTTTGACCGCCGCAGTAAGCGCCGAAGCGAAAATAAAATTGCTGGACGCTGTTGTGCAGGCATATTACGTTAACTTTGCAAAACCAAAGCAGGAATTTGAGCTGCCGGGGCTTTTATATAATTATATGAATGCCTCAAATCCTACTGCTGTTTCCTCAAGCGATGACCCTGTATTCGGCGCTCAGAGACAGGATCTGGGCTTAAGCTGCCTTATCGCGCGCATAGCGATTGAGCGCAATTTGAAATCCGGTAAAGATTTCGGCGATTACCTTAAACAGCTGGCAACTGACGCCGTAATCGCCGCAGATAAAAAGCAGGCTGCGCGCTTTTCGGCATTCGATAAAATTATGGCGGCAATGTTCTTGAACTCATACGCAGCTTATGAAAGGCCGACGCAGGGCGACAAGTCCGTTAAAAAATATGAAGATGCGTCGCAAGGCATATTGAGAGAAGCCGGAAAAGAAGCACTTGTTTTAAGCGTAAGGGAAAAATTGTTCGCGGCAATATATCTAGGCGACGAAGAAGTAAAAGCAGCGACAGGCAAAGATAAACAAGCGCTGCTTGAGGAAGTAAAGGCAGAGCTTACCACGATTGAAATTACAAATGCAAAAGGCGAAAAAGTAAAAATAACAGGCCTGGGCAAAAACGGAGCAATAGACGTAGAGGCAACCTTACTTTTCGCCCTGGCGCGCAGTAAGACCGGCGATTATGCAGGTTGCTTTAACCTCCTGCTTGATATGCACAGGACATCGATTACTGAAGAAACAGGGCACGGCTATGGTTATCCAAGGTTTATAACAGAAGCAGCTGACTTGAGTAAGCCCGGAACTATTTTCTATCCTACTCCGGGAGTAACAGCGCTTTTTATGGCAGCATACAACGGCGGCAAGGGCTTTGACGTTCAGCAGGACCAGCAGCTAAAACAGGAACTGGCCCAGGCAGAGGCTGCTGCCCAGAAAGAAAGAGAAACAGCAGAGTACCTCGATAAAAAGACCCAGGAAGCAAAGGCGCCGTTTGTGCCGGTTTATACCGAATGCATGATTTACGATTTGACATACAGCGGCCAAGATTACGGTATTTCAAGCGTAGAGCAAATGCCCTTTGACAATATAGGCCCGTATCGCACTACAGCTACGCCGATATCAGCATTGAGAGAAGACGAGCTAAGCAGATATGGACTGAAAAAAGAAGAAGCAGTCAGCCAGCTGGATAACGGTGAAATGGTGCAGTTTACAGGATACAGGCTTACTGTAAAATATACGAATAAAAGCGGCAAACCAGCGGCATATGATATATGGCTGCGCGCTACAGACAGAATTATCGTTGATAAGGCTACGGGAAAAATTACCAAAGCTATTATTCTTTCAAAAGCAGTAAATCTTACGCTCAAGGAAGCGCAGAAGCAGCTGGAGATACTGAGATCCGACGCCATAGGAATACTTAAAGATTACGAGACTGGCGTAACTTCATCTGTTACAAAGCAGGAAAATGACGCGGCTATTCCTTTTAATTATGCCACGCTAGAAGAAATGCATGCAAACAATATTTTTGAAATCAGGGAAGGCAACAAGCCCGCAGCCCGTATAATAGGTTTTGCAATAAGGGACGGCCCTGTATTGCATCGTTTACCCGGGACAATTTATACCATCCGCGATTTAATACAAGATCAAGACAAAACCCTTTTTGAAAGATTTAAAGGCCTGCCCAACGTTACCTGTCAAAACGGCACTTATTATATAGAAGGGGAGAAATGGGACTTAGACAGGACCCTGCCAATACAATACGCGCCTGTCGAAGACATAAGAAACATAGCCTTCATACCGCAGGAAAGCGGAAGGCTCCCGAAAATAATCACGCGCTATACATCAGCGCACTTAGACAGAGAACTACAAAAGAAGCACGAAAATTTCGCAGTTGTGCGCGTGCGCCAGGGTGAAGATGTTTATTTAAAGAGCAATGACGATTTGGCGAACCTGCCTTTAAGGAAAAAACTTATATATGATATGTTTACCGGCAAATACAGCCTTTCTACTTTTGCAAAAGTCGCAGGGCAGTGGCAGCCGGTAGAGTTTTTGGATAAATCTCTCGATAGTGACGCAGATTATCTTGTACAGGGATTCAGCTGGGCAGATAAGGTGCAGGAAGCAACAAGCGTTGATGCGCGCAGCAACACAGTAGTTGTGACAATCGTAAATAAGGTGACAGGCAAACCCTCTACAGGCACATTCGAAAACGGCTGGCTGGTGGAAAAGCGGGAAAATATATTAACCCTGGAAGATGGTTTCACTGGCGTTGCCACCACCTATGACAGGGACACCGGCGCCTCTCTGGAAACAAAAAGATTAAATGCCGACAACACAGAAGGCCAGCTGCTTTATAAGTATTTTGACCAGGTTTATGACGAAAACGGCAAGCTTTTGTCCTACCGCAGAGAAGAATATGATAAAGCAGGCGCGGTGGCTGCAGACCTGCTGCATACCCTGGATAAATACAGCAGGGTACAGCAGGAAGACAATGTCGTTAACGGCGAAGTAACTGTCATATCTTATTTTGAATCGGGTGAAGAGCAAAAAAGAACCGTTTACAGCGACCAAAGAAAACTTTATGTGGTGTCAGAGCCTGTTTCTCTGGGCAATTTCTTTATAGGATATAAATATCCGCAGCCTACCGAAGAACAAAAAGAAAAGGAGACTGAATTTAAGCCTTATCAGAAAGATATTCAATTCGCAATATTTAAATCCATAAAAGAACTTAACGAGGCTGGCTTCTCTTCTTACACGGAAGTAAGGGCAGTGGAAAATCACCGCCTAGACAAAGGCTGGATAGATATTGAATTCTTCGATGTGCGCCACGAGGGCCTGGTGTTTGCAAAATATTCCGGCGATACAAACGGCGACATGATAAGTTTTACACTGCTTAACGACGCCGGCAAAAAGATAGGAGAAAATACATATAAATTCAGCCGCAACGCCCAAACCGGCGAAATGACAATAGGCGAGCTTACCCGCTATTCGGATAATGTCCGCGATGTATGGGTGGCTTTGGAATATAAAGACATAAATGATTTAAGCGCTTATACAGCCAGGGTATTTAACTCGCAGGAGGAATTAAAAGCTGCCCAGGAAAAGGCTCAAGCCGAAGGCAGGCATCTTATCCTGGTGTCTGCAGGTAAAGCTGCTGATGTGCGTGAATTGCGCGGAAAAAAACTCCACAGAGACGACAAAGGCAGAGAATTAAAATGGACTCACATCGAATACAACAAAGGCGAAGTAGCAGTTGAGCAGTCAGATGATAAAAGCGCAAAAGCAGAAGACAGCACATTTAGGATGGACGTAAGACAGCTGCAGATTGAAGACGCAAGCGGTGAACCGCTGGAAGAGTTGGCATTTGTATGCGTTAACAATGATATAAGCAATATTAAGCCGGGCGTAATACAGGCTTCATCTACCACAAGCATGCCTTTGGGAGAAGCAGCGGAATCAGGCAGGCAGCCCGGCGGCATTGGCAGTATTGAAATAACTCCCGAAGAGCAGGAGTTTGGAGCAGAAATTCCTCAAGCTGCTCCCGAAGCTGTACCGCAGCAGGCCCCTATTGCAGAACAGGCCGCGCCGCAACAGGCAGCTCCGCAGCAAACTACGCCCGAACAGCCTGCGCCAGAGCAGCCTGCGCCGCCCGTTCAAAGCGCATCAACAGGCGTTCCGTTTTTAATGTGGAGAAATGGCGTACCCATTGCTTCTATGGCTACAGCCGAACCTACTGCTTACGAAAGGCTTCAGCAGGTATCGCAGAAATTTTTTGGATTTTTCGCACAAAATTCAAATCCGGAAACAGGATTTTCGCTAAGCCACATTGGAAGCACTAATCTTATAGATGAAACCGCCTCGTTTACTTATGATAACAGTTTGGAAATTACAGGCAACGATGAAACCGGCGCAAAAATGTTAAATGTATACGGAAGAAATAGCCGAGGCCCTGCCAGCGAGAGAAGGCCTCAGACTTTGCCGCGCGTCGGAGACTATTCTTCATATAATTGCGTATTTAATAATATCCGCGTCGGCAATTTCAACCGCGGATGGTATCGTAAATGGGACTGGTCAAGCCACACAGGGCCCAACGCCTGGATAGGCATGTCAGCATTACAAAACTTTATCAGGACGCACAATGAAAAGGCTTTGAAGTTCGCGATGGAAAGAGGCGAGTTCATGATGGAGCAGCAGGATGTTGACGGCGGCTTAAGAATGGGCCCGGCGGGACAGTATTCTCCCGCAGGAGATGAATTATATTGGCAATTGAAATCTACGGAAAATAACGAAAGCGCGCTTTATTTCCTCGATATGCTTTATCAGATAACAGGCGATCAGAAATATAAGGACTCGGCAGATAAAATATACGCATGGTTAAAGACCATGTATGATAAAAAAGAGCATGCCTTCTACAGAGGCGCAAGCTTTAAAAACGGCCAGTGGGTGCCTGACAGCCATATTCGCTATGCATCAGATACAGCGAACTGGGCTCCGTTAGAAAGAATAATTGAAGACGAGGCCTTCGGCGCTACAAAACAAGCGCGCCTGGCTGAAGTCGAAGCGATGCTTAAAGCCGCTGTAGATAAAACAGGCGTGCGTGATGCAAGCGGAAGATTATTAGGTATCAGCTATTCGATTGAATCCCAGAGAAAATCAGCCATATCCATAGAATGGTCTTCCCAGCTGGCTTTAAGATATGAAAGGCTTGCGCAGGAATTTGATAAGCTTGGCATGAAAGAAAAAGCCGATGAATACCGCAAAAAAGCTTTAGACCTTCAGGACTCTCTGGAAAAATTCTTTATTGAAAAAGACGGCTTCATGGTAGCGCCGTATGCAGTGACTCCTGACGGCAGGCCGATAAAAGCAAACACAGGCCATGGCTGGGTTTCTCCCGATGCCTATGCAAGCAAAGCAAGCGCATACTTTGCATTTGCAAAGGCAGGATTTGATCCATTGCTGTTAGGCGGCACAGTCACTCCTGTAACTGCTCCGACGCCTCAGATGCAAGCGCTTGTCGCAAAAATAAAAGCTGAACTTAGCAAAAAAATAGCGAGCGCCGCTGTCATTGCCTCGAACAATGCGGCAGACCCAAATAACCTTCAGGTAAAGATATTCTACGGAACGACGCTTAAGGAAGCGCAACAGGAATTTGAAAAATTCAAAGCAACAAATCCTTCTTTTGAGGTTATGTCAGAGACATCCATAGCGACCGTCAATTATAGTTATGACGAATCTTCCTGGACAGGCTTATTTGAGCCGAATAACGGCGGCAGGAGAAAGGCAAAGATAACCCAGTTTAATAAAGGCCAGGAAATTACCACAGAAAGCGGCAAAAAGGCATACGGCGTTATCGAAGTCGAATTAAGGGATGCCAACGATATTCCGACAGCAAGTATTTCCTATTATCTTGATAAAGACTGGGCTCCTTTTGAAGAGCCGTTTGTTTATTCAGGGAATTTAAGAAATGTGTCTGAAACCAGAACCGGCACCCGTGAGAGCCTCAAGGTAAAACTGGCAGAGACTACAAGAGGCGAAGACCTTGACCCGTATAGACCCATAGCAGCAGATGTGTTTGAAAGAAGAAACGGCCAATGGGTAAAGGTCGGCGTAAATATCGACGACAGAGGCAGGACAGTAGGCTATTACGATGTTGAAAAAGAAACCTTTGCCTATAATACCTATGACGCAGAAAACATGTATGTAGGCCAGCATGCATATGACGTGTATGAAGATGAGAATCTTTTTGGCGTGACTCTTGGCGAAGACAGGCTTACTTCGTGGAGTCTTGCCCCCGAGAGCGGCCATTATAAAGGACAGGAATATGTATATCTTGTAAGGGTAAAGACCAGTCAGGGCACAGTCAGCCAGATATTGACCAAAGACGATATATTGGAACTACAGAAAAAAGAAGGAAAGGCCTTTGCTGACAAATATAAAGTGACAAAACTTTTGCGCATTGCGGAATTGCATACACCGGGCATAGATAAAACGCAGATTGTGCTTTATGATGCGAATATCCCGGGCAGGGAAAAGACAGCGATACGCGTATGGGATAAATATAAAGGACAGAAAAAGGTCGAATTTGTCGTAAAAAGCAGGATGCAAAATCCGCAGGAAGGCGACCTGGTTTCGCTGGCTTGTAAGCTTAACGAAAGACCGGACGGCGTCATAGAGGCTGACAGTACAGTAGATTTTGTAGGCATTGCAATGCCGATGTCGCAACAGTTGCTTATAGATTATTACACGCATAATTTCAAAAAACTCATGGAAACACTGCCTGACAACGCCGCATATGCGCTGGAAGACGCGCTTGCTTTAGCTGCGACGCCCCAGGAGGAGAAAGAACAGGCAATTAAAGATGCAATAAAGGATAACAGCGGCTTACTCAGCAGTAAAACGCTGATCGCGAATATTTATGATTATCAGAGAAGCTCAGGCTTTATCAACAGATACTCCCGCATTGGATTTCCGTCAGACCCCGAAGCTGCAAAGACCTTAAACGGCCAGCAATATTTATTGCAGGAAGGTTACGGCAATAATCTGCACATACTGGCTGAAGTTGAGCCTGACCAGGAAATAGATGGTTTAGGCCAGGAGTGGGTTGAAAGAGAATTTAAGAAGGGGCTTACAAAAAGAGATAATTATACAGAGACAAGAAGGATATTCGACGGGCAGCTGTCCCGCCAAAGAGGCCTGCCGAAGTTTTCGCCGTTTGCCGAAAATGTTATCATCAATCATAGTGACAACGAACCTGAGCACTTGATATGGCACACGGAGAACGTGTCGCTGACTTTGGACGAAGTATTTAAAGGATTAGGGTTAAAGGCGCGCGATGGGAAGCCCCTGACATATGAACAACTGCCGCAGGAAATAAAGGAGGAGCTTGAAAGCGCATTGGGCAAACATTTCGATAAACGTGGCAGTACCAGATTTATATTATCAAAAAAGACAACTTCAAGAGGCGCTTTATCTTACGAATGCCACCTGCCGCACGATGAAAGAAATATTATAAGCTACATCGGAAACGCCCCCACTATTTCAGTGCAGTGGGACGCAGAAGAAAAGGGTGCTCCAGTATTGCACAGCTATGCAATAGGCACTGACGGAAGGATTCTTGAATACAAGTTTAAGCAGGACAGCACTATCGCGGCAGTCGCAGCGCGAATACCGACCGAGGGAGAAGCCGGAGCAAAACGGGTGCGCGAAGCCTTTGTAAGCGGCATGAGGGAATATTTCGGAAAAGCGGAAGATTCACCTGTTAAAATTATTACAGAAACAGAATGGGTAATTGATAATAAAACAGGCGCTTATAAAAGGTCAGCAAATCCCGCAAAGGCAAAAGTAACCGAGCTTGTGCTTCTGCCTGACGATACCCGCGGTAGAGACGTTATAAGATTCTTCTCAAGCCCGCATGATAAAAGAGCGCGCAGCGAACAGCATGGTTATCCGAAAATACTCGTTAACTCATGGTGGCTGGAAGAGCAGCCTATTTCCTACGACGCGGACACAAAAACAATCAATATAGCAGGTTACTCGTTTGTGCTGGATGGCTATGAAGCTGAAAACGTGGAAGCGCTGATGAAACTTTGCGGCGATAAATATCCGTTCGATATTTTGCCTACGCGCTACATAATAAATTTCAGAGACACGCGCTTAAAAGGCGACCATCCTGTCAGGGTTGAGGTGCAGCATTTAGGCAGCGCTTACGCATACAAAACATCCAAGGCAGCTGACGAGAGAGAATTTATTTCATCCTGGCAGAACGCAAATGAGCAGGAGTTTAATAACCCTGTAGCAAATAATGCAAGCCTGGCGTGGCGCTATTTCATTAAAAACGGCGGTTTAAGAAAAGAAGAAATAGATACAGCAGACG